>ENA-OQHY01000013-OQHY01000013.1-human-gut-metagenome-genome-assembly--contig:-NODE-13-length-82047-cov-5.809558_pt1 | contig 82047 bp, 91 predicted proteins | sample MGYA00242570_ERZ504733 | MGnify/ENA primary metagenome ERZ504733 (study PRJEB26092, sample SAMD00036219) | human gut metagenome | host: Homo sapiens | study: EMG produced TPA metagenomics assembly of... | reverse complement strand
ACCTGCACGATAACGGTTGATGCCAAAAGGAAAGACCATGTGGAGGAAAGAAAATCAGAGCGGCAAATGAAAATAGAAACTTCACGGAAGTTTTTGGACTGCACGATTATCGCATACTCATTTCTGAGAAATGGATACAATTACTGTCTTGCAAATGTTTTTAGGAAAATGGAAATCGCACACAAGAATGGCACAGCATCAGAGAAATTCCGGTGAAAGAAGAGTATGGCTTGTCCATGCTTCTTGCATCTGGTTTTCTCCAAGGCTGTGCAGCCAAGCATGAAAGTGGTCGTTGAGGTTTACATCAATGACTTCTTTCTTGCGGTGGAGTATGCAAACAAAATGGTACGGCAAATCAAGGAATGGTGTTTCTTTTGATCGGTTAGCCTGCAACCGACAAAAAGAAGCACTTTTCCTCATGCCGTACTACTGAGACATGAAAGGGTGGCGTGCCACTGTTTCATGTCGTTTGGATTGTGCAATAAAAATGGAACTGTGAGTTGTGGCTATAAAAGTTGCATTCAGTACTGATAGCTTAAAGTTGTTTAGACTGACACTCTGACATTATAAAATTTCCCAAATAAAATAGGCATGATGTTTGTATTTGATATTAATGAATTTTGAATGATACGACTCAGCCAACAGTCCCGGCTAAGCCGCATGGATTAAAAGGGACTTAAACGTAAGCGACAATGGCATTAACGTATAAAACATTAAGTTTGAAAAAGTTCCTTTTTATTTTTCTATCATGTTTACTTTTCCAACAGCTGACAGCTCAGACCATTGTAAAATTTGACAATGGTAATAACATTATATATAAAAACTTACAAGGAAAAACTATTGTAAAGAATAAAAAATATACAATAGCATTTACTGATACGATTTCATCTATCGGCTTTGTCGGCACGAGAAAAGGTGAAATTGTTTGTATTAATAATGCAGGTAAAGAACTATTTGAAGTATATAAGATTGACAATGGTCCAGATTATGTCAGTGATGGCTTGTTCAGAATTGTAGGAAAAAATAGCAAAATAGGTTTTGCTGATACATGTGGAGCTATTGTTATTCCACCCGTTTTTTCGTATGCTACACCTTTTCACAATGGAGAGGCTAAAGTTTCTTTTGGCGGCAAGAATGAAAAACAAGGAGAATACCAATCATGGAAAAGCAAGCTTTGGTTTTTGATAAAGAAGTCCAAATAGTTTTTAAAAGCATTGGATATGTTTCGTTAACAGAACTAACAAAAGTAGCAGAATATTTCCAAAGCCCGCTGCCATACCTTTGCACCTTCACGATAACGGTTGATGCCAAAAGGAAAGACCTTGTGGAGGAAAGAAAATCAGAGCGGCAAATGAAAATAGAAACTTCACGGAAGTTTTTGGATTGTGCGATAAAAATGGAACTGCGAGTTGTGGCTATAAAAGTCAGCCGTTGTCAGCACGGCAAACAAAGAAAAGTCCTTGCTGTATAGTCTTGAAACATTTCAAGCATACTGCCAAGGATTTTTTTGCCGTGCCATAGTCGGGGAAAGTTAGTCTGAGGTACGAGGACTGTCTTTCTGCGACGACGGCTGAGTTTTATATAGAAGTTGCATACCGTATTTATAGCTTAAAGTTGTTTGGATTGACACTTTGACATCATAAAATCCTCAAAATAAAATAGGCATGATTTTTGTAATGTATATATATGATTTTTGAATGATACGACTCAGCCAACAGTCCCGGCTAAGCCGGAGAGGATTAAAAGGGACTTAAAACAATATATATGAGTACTGAAACAAGTGTTAAATCTGTATCGCGCGAGGCGCCATCAATTTATGCAATCCAGCAAGGTTCGGCATATTTGAAAGTTGGTGACGTAGGTGATTCTGTTCTTACATGTAGAGGTTTGCTCAATCAAAAAGGCTATTCCTGCAATTTGACAAGCGAAACTTATGATTCAGTTCTGAAGAGTGTTGTCGCAAAATTCCAAAAAGATTTCGGATTGACCAGCGACGGATTGTTGGGACAGTCAAGTTTAGCTGTCTTACAGGACAATGTGAGTGATACAGAATGGCTAGTTGACGGTGTTGTGAATATTACAGCAGGAAAATTGGCTCGTATGGGTTTCGGTAAGGAAGTTTTAAAACCAGCCAATGTTACGGCTCTGAATGAGGTATGTAACCGTTACCACATTACTTCTAAGACCAAAGTCAGACACTTTCTGGCCCCAAGGTTTTGTTGAAACGGACAAAGGAAGAACCTTTACTGAGTACATTTATGTGCCAGGAAAGACCAAAAGTGAATATGATAAGAAGTACCAACGATATGCACCATACTGTGGTGGAGGCTTTATGCAATTGACTTGGAAGGACAATTACACTGCATTCTACAATTACATGAAAGATACGCTGAAGGTTACTGATGAGGAGATAAAATCTCCAGCGGAATATGCCACTCAGCATGTTGCTAAGAATTATACCTTTGAGAGTGCAGGTTGGTATTGGGATGTGTTCAAAGATATTAATACCAAAATATCTCAATGGGCTTCTTTATCAGCAGACGCAACTGTTACAAAGGTTACGCAAGAGATTAATGGTGGGACAAATGGCTTGCAAGCAAGAAAGGATGCATATGCAAATTCAAAGAAGATATTTAAATAGACAAAATGGAGGTGTGCCAAACTTGGCACACCTCTTGTTACTATTCATTATAATATTGGTTATACCAATATCGTGTATATCATGCCAACAAAATAAGCGTGTTGTACCAATAAGTAAGCATAATGACAGTATTCATGCCAAGATTCCTAACGATACATCATTGATTCATAGCGATACATCATTGGAGGGAAAAATATTCCATATAGATAATACTGTGACAATAGACAGTATAACTCATTTGCCTGACACCAATAAAATCTTCGTTTTTAGAGATGGAAAAAAAATTCAGACTATCATATATAAATATAATTGGGAAGAATATGGCTCTCCTACCATAGGACGAGATTCAATAGGCAAAATTGATTTTGTGGATGTTGATTTTGATGGAAACAAAGACCTTTTAATCTACAAAGGAGGTTTTGGAAATCAAGGGGCCGATATTTATGATTGTTTCCTATGGAATGACAACAAACATCAATTTAAAATTGCCCCTTCGTTTTCTTATATATTGAATCCCTCAATAGATAATAGACAGAAATGTATATATTCTTTCTCCAGAGAAAATGCTTCTTCTTACGTTAATGTGAAATATAAATTTCAAAATGGGGAGTTTCGTGCTATTTCAACTTTGAAGGAGAAGGTTGATAATGGCAAAATGGTGTATATATTAGAAACTTCACAAAATGGTGTTTTGCACAAAAAAATATTGCGGTCTGCAGATTTGGGAGAATGGAAGGAAAAGATATTGACAAAGTAAGGGTGTTGCCACTTATTCGTATAGTCATAATAATGTTGTTCACTAATATGTGATGAGCGATATTATTATGACTACGATAATAACAGGGATGAGAAATTTTATAGAGAAACATATTGGAGGTACACCACTTTCATGCCGTTTGAATTGTGCAATAAAAATGGAACTGCGAGTTGTGGCTATAAAAGTCAGCCGTTGTCAGCACGGCAAACAAAGAAAAGTCCTTGGCAGTATAGTCTTGAAGTATTCAAGCATACCGCCAAGGATTTTTCTTGCCGTGCCATAGTCGGAGGAAGTTAGTCTGAGGTACGAGGACTGTCTTTCTGCGACGACGGCTGACTTTTATACAAAACACACGAAAGGATGAGAATATACAAACGAAATAGACCATTCAAAAAACAGGAACCATTGCCACATAAGTTTGAATGGATTGAAATGGATATAGCAAAGAATAGAGAAGAATATGGTTTAATGAAAACAGATTTATCCAAGCAAAAAATCGAGGATAAAAAATCTTAAAACATTCTTTATCCCCGATTAAATATCGTACCTTTGCAACCGAAAGAGTTCTTTGGATGGTTATGCAAATCACAGCAGGATGCTACATTCTGTTTATTTCTAATTCGTAACCTCTTCTTTTTATGAGATAAAAACTTATCTCATTCTCAATCACTTATAAAAAATACGTACTTTCATTGGACAAAACAATGCGGAAACCTACTTAAAAGCGCGAATTATTGATATATATAATAGGTGGAATGAAGTTTTTTAGTTAATTTTGCGAATGATTAAAGCTACACACCCCATACTATAACTTTATATCTTTGGAATGAAAGAATTTGTAATATCAGAAGTAAAGGCTGAGACAGCCATACTCGTAGGTCTTATAACCAAGGAACAGGACGAGGCAAAGACAAAAGAATATCTCGACGAGCTGGAGTTCCTTGCCGACACCGCAGGTGCCGTAACCGTGAAGCGCTTCACACAGCGCGTGGGCGGACCAAGCTCCGTGACGTACGTGGGTACGGGTAAACTGGAGGAGATACGCGAATACATAGAGGCTGAGGAGGACGCTGAGCGCCCCGTCGGCATGGTCATCTTCGATGACGAACTCTCGGCAAAGCAGATGCGCAACATAGAGAAAGTGCTGCAGGTGAAAATCCTCGACCGCACATCGCTCATCCTTGACATCTTCGCCATGCGCGCGCAGACGGCTGCGGCAAAGACGCAGGTGGAGCTGGCGCAGTATCGCTATATGCTTCCGCGTCTGCAGCGTCTGTGGACTCACCTCGAACGCCAGGGCGGCGGCTCGGGCTCGGGTGGCGGCAAGGGTTCTGTGGGTCTGCGCGGACCTGGTGAGACGCAGCTCGAGATGGACCGCCGTATCATCCTCAACCGCATCACGCTGCTCAAGCAGCGTCTCGTAGAGATTGACAAACAGATGAGCACGCAACGCAAGAACCGCGGACGTACCATACGCGTGGCACTCGTGGGATACACCAACGTGGGCAAGTCGACCATCATGAACATGCTCGCAAAGAGCGAGGTGTTCGCCGAGAACAAGCTCTTCGCCACGCTCGACACTACGGTGCGCAAGGTGGTGATAGACAACCTGCCGTTCCTGCTTGCCGACACCGTTGGCTTCATACGCAAGTTGCCCACCGACCTGGTCGACTCATTCAAGTCGACACTCGACGAGACGCGCGAAGCCGACCTGCTGCTGCACGTGGTAGACATCTCGCACCCCGACTTCGAGGAGCAGATACGCGTAGTGGAGAACACACTGAAGGAGTTGGGATGCGCCGACAAACCATCGATGATTGTGTTCAACAAGATTGACAACTACACGTGGACCGAGAAGGAGAAGGACGACCTCACGCCGATTACGAAGGAGAACATCACGCTCGACGAGCTGAAGCGCACATGGATGGCACGACTCGGCGAGAACTGTATGTTTATCTCGGCTAAGGAGAAACTGAACATCGACGAGTTCCGCGAGACAATATACCGTAAGGTACGCGAGCTGCACGTGCAGAAGTATCCGTACAACGACTTCCTGTATATGGATGTGGAATAGAAAGGTGTTGTTGTTGTGTTGAGATGTTGTTGTGTTGACATATGCACATCTCAACACAACAACACCACAACACCACAACATCACATCTCAACACCTCAACATCTCACCACAACAACATCTTTACAACACCTCAACATAACAACATCTCAACACCAAAAGCACATGATATATCGCAACTTAACCGAAAACGAAATCTCGACTCTACAAGCCAACAGTTGCTGGGCAGAAGACTGGCAACGCATTGAGGTGAGCGAAGATTTCGAGCCTCGCTTCTTACACGGCGTAATGTTCTACGGCGATATACGCCTCGGAGCATTCACAAACAACGTGGAGGTGAGCCGCGGCTTCATGAAACACGCAGGCGTGAACAACGCCACACTGCGCAACGTAACCATTGGCAACAACTGTCTCATAGAAAACATTTCGGGATACATTAACAACTATGTCATTGGCGACGATTGCATCATATCCAATGTATGCACTATGGAAACAACCGACGGTGCAACATACGGAGAAGGCAACTTGATATCGGTGCTCAACGAGGTGGGCGACGGAAATATTATACTCTTCCACGGACTGACAAGCCAGATTGCAGCACTTATGGTCAAACACTTCCACAACCGACAGCTGAAGGATGCCATACGCCGACTGATACGCGAAGAGATAGAACGCACTTCGCCAGATATGGCAACCATCGGTAACCGAGTGAAGATTGTGAACACTAAGGAGATTACGAATACCGTTGTCTACGACGACTGCGAGATAGCGGGCGCAGCACGACTCAGCGACTGCACCCTGATGAGCAACAGCGATGCATCGGTGTACATCGGTACAGGAGTAATCTGCGAGAACTCAATCATCAGCAACGGCTCCGCTATAACCAACAGCGTGAAGATGCAGGACTGCTTCGTTGGCGAAGCATGCAAACTGAGCAACGGCTTCACCGCAGCAGGCAGCGTGTTCTTCGCCAACTCGTACATGGCGAACGGAGAGGCATGCGCAGCGTTCTGCGGTCCGTTCACCGCTTCGCATCACAAGAGCTCACTGCTCATCGGCGGACAGTTCTCATTCTACAACGCCGGCTCGGCTACCAACTTCTCCAACCATGCCTACAAGATGGGACCAATGCACTACGGAACGCTCGAACGCGGATCGAAGACTGCCAGCGGTGCATACATACTGATGCCGGCGCATATCGGTGCCTTCTCCGTGTGCTTCGGCAAACTGATGTACCACCCCGACACACGCTCGCTACCATTCTCGTATCTTATAGCATATAACGACACCATGTACCTGGTGCCAGGACGCAACCTGACAACCGTGGGACTGTACCGCGACATACGCAAATGGCCAAAACGCGACATGCGACCAAACGGCGCACGCAAAAGCATTGTCAACTTCGACTGGCTCTCGCCGTTCACCGTGGGCGAGATACTGCGTGGAAAGAAGATTCTGGAAAATCTGCGCAACGCATCTGGCGAAGATGTGCCGACGTACAACTATCATGGGTATGTCATCAAAAACTCATCGCTGCGCAAAGGCATCAAATACTACGACATCGCACTGCGCATATACATGGGAGCGGTGCTCAAACGCCATGCACCGATGGAGCCGACAACGAATGTGGCACCGGACCGTGGACTGACCTGTCGGGACTGTTGCTGCCCGTGTCGGAGGAACAGCACCTCGTGGACGATATTCTCTCTGGCGAGATTGACACCACCGAGGATATTGCCGAGCGATTTGAGGAGATAAACGCCAACTATTCCGAATACCGCTGGGCGTGGTCGTATCGGATGATTATGGACTACTACGGCTTCTCAGAGCTGAACGAGGAGAACGTGGAACGAGTGAAGCGCGACTACGTCACGGCACGACGTGCATGGATTGCCGAGATTAAAAAGGATGCCGCAAAAGAATACCAACTGGGCGACGTGGAGGAAGAGGTGTTCAACAACTTCAACGAACAGCTCGACAGGGAGGTTGACTTTGAAAACCAGAAACTCTATATGTAATATTTTAGACAAAACAACAATAATGAAATTCAAATCCTTTCTTATTGCCGCAATACTCTCACTGGGAACAGCGGCTACTGCCTCGGCATACGAATACGAGACAGTGAAGGGCGACCCGATGCAGACACGCATCTACACGCTGCCCAACGGACTGAAGGTTTATCTTTCTGTGAACAAGGAGCAGCCACGCATACAGACTTACGTGGCTGTGCGCACTGGTTCGCGCAACGACCCTGCCGAGACAACGGGTCTGGCTCACTATCTGGAGCACCTCATGTTCAAGGGAACACGTCTCTTCGGCACCACAGACGCAGCGAAGGAGCAGCCCTATCTCGACGACATCGAACGCCGATACGAGCACTATCGCACCGTGATCGACCCCGAAAAACGCCGACAGCTCTATCACGAAATCGACTCGGTGTCACAGATTGCTGCGCAATATTTCATCCCGAACGAGTACGACAAGCTGATGGCTGCCATCGGAGCCAACGGCACCAACGCTTATACAAGCAACGACGTGACGTGCTACGTGGAGAACATACCGTCGAACGAGGTGGACAACTGGGCACGCATCCAGGCTGACCGCTTCCAGAACATGGTCATCCGCGGATTCCACACAGAGCTTGAGGCTGTGTACGAGGAGTACAATATGCACCTCACAAGCGACTTCGACAAGGAGTGGGCTGCACTCGGCAAGAAACTCTTCCCTACTCACCCCTACGGCACACAGACCACTATCGGTACGCAGGAGCATCTGAAGAACCCATCAATCACAAATATCAAAAACTACTTCAAGCACTACTATGTGCCGAACAACGTGGCTATCTGCATGGCGGGCGACTTCGACCCGGAGGCTGTGATGGCTACCATCGACAAGTACTTCGGCTCGTGGAAGAAGAGTGAGCAGGTGAAGTACCCGCACTTCGCACCGGTGAAGGACCTCACGGCTCCGGCTGACACTACCGTAATCGGACAGGAGGCTGAGAACGTGTTCCTCGGCTGGAAAATGGACGGCTCGGCTTCGCTGCAGGCTGACACGCTCGATGTCATCGACCGTATGCTCGCCAATGGCAACGCCGGACTCATCGACATCAACGTAAACCAGAAGATGCTCTGCCAGGGTGTGCAGTCGGGCAAGATAGACATGCGCGACTACTCGCAGTTCATTATGATTGGTCAGCCCAACGAGGGACAGTCACTCGACGAGGTGAAGGCTATCATGCTCGCAGAAATAGAGAAGCTCAAGCGTGGCGAGTTCAGCGACAAGCTGCTGCCTTCGGTTAAGAACAACATGAAGCTCGAGTTCCTGCGCTCGCTCGACAGTAACGAGAGTCGCGCAACGTCGTTCGTCAACACCTTCGTCTACGGACGCCCGTGGAAGACGCAGGTGGAACGCTTCGACCGCATCGCCGGTATCACCAAGGAGCAAATCATGACTTCGCCCGACGCCATTTCACCGACGCTACGCCATCGTCTACAAACGTCAGGGCGAAGACCCCACACAGAAGAAGATTGAGAAGCCCTCTATCACGCCGATACCTTCCAACCGCGACTTGCAGAGCGCTCTGGTGAAGGAGATTAAGGAGTCGAAGGTGAAGCCTATCGAGCCGGTATTCCTCGACTACACCAAGGACTTCGCTCGCACTACTACAAAGAAGAAGCAGCCGGTCTACTACATCCAAAACACGCAGAACGACCTCTTCGAGCTTCACTTCGTGTACGATTTCGGTTCGGAGGCTAACAAGTGGCTACCCTACGCCACCGACTATCTCGACCTGCTCGGCACCGGCACGATGTCAGCAGCAGAGGTTAAGGAGCGTTTCTACGAGCTTGGCTGCGAATACAGCTTCACCCCCACATGGTCTACTATGACCGTATCGCTCAGCGGTCTCGGCGAGAACATGACCGAGGCAATGAAACTCATGGAGCAAATGCTCAACAACGCAAAGGTCGACAACGAGGCTTACAGCAAGTACGTTGACAACCTGCTGAAGGGTCGTCGCGATGCGAAGCTCAACCAAAAGGAGAACTTCTCAGCACTGCGCAACTACGCATTCTACGGCAAGTACAACCCCACACGCAACGTGCCCGACAGCACAGAGCTCGTAACAACCCGTCCGCAGGATGTTATCAATATGATCGCTGCGCTGAAGAACTACAAGCACGACGTGGTCTACTACGGTCCGCTCGCCATGAAGCAGCTGCTTGCTATCGTCAACAAGAACCACATCACAGCGAAGACTCTGCAGAATGCGCCCGAGAACAAGCCGTACAAGATGGTGGAGACTCCGAAGAACGAGATACTCCTCGCACCATACGACGCAAAGAACATCTACATGATGCAGCTGCACAACGTCAACCAGAAGTGGACTCCGGAGGACGAGGCTAAGATTTCGGTGTTCAACGAGTACTTCGGTGGCGGCATGAACGGCATCGTGTTCCAGGAGCTGCGCGAGAGCCGCGGACTCGCCTACAGCGCATTCGCCGACTACAGCACAACGAAGCGCAAGGAGCATCAGACCAACTATGCTTATACATACATCATCTCGCAGAACGACAAGATGATGGACTGCATCCGCGTGTTCAACAACATCCTCGACACCATGCCGCAGTCGCAGGCGGCGTTCGAACTGGCGCAGCAGGCTGCCGTCAAGCGCATCGCTTCGCAGCGCATCACCAAGGCTAACATCATCTTCTCTTACCTTGGCAACAAGCGCATCGGCATCAACTACGACTTGCGTCGCGGCGTATACGAGGCTCTGCCGAAACTCACACTCGAGGACATCGTAAAGTTCGAGCACGACAACATGGCTAATAAGCCGTGGCTCTACATTATCCTCGGTGACGAGAACAACCTCGACATGAAGTCGCTCGAGAAGATTGCGCCCGTCAAGCGCGTCGCTACAGAAGAAATATTCACTTTTTAAACCAAATAACACTATGGCAACAACACCAGATTTCAAGTATGCTCCTATGTTCCAGATGGGCAAGGACACTACCGAGTATCGCCTGCTTACCACCGAGGGCGTAAGCACAGGCGAGTTCGAGGGTAAGACAATCCTTAAGGTTTCGAAGGAAGCGCTCACACTGCTCTCTCAGCAGGCGTTCCACGATGTAGAGTTCATGCTCCGTCGCGAGCACAACCTGCAGGTGGCTCAGATTCTCTCTGACCCTGAGGCATCTGAGAACGACAAGTACGTAGCTCTGCAGTTCCTCCGCAACGCCGAGACAGCTGCCAAGGGCATCCTGCCTTTCTGCCAGGACACCGGCACCGCTATCATCCACGGCGAGAAGGGACAGCGCGTATGGACCGACTTCGAGGACGAAGAGGCTCTCTCACGCGGTGTGTACAACACCTTCACCGAGGACAACCTGCGCTACTCGCAGAACGCTCCGCTGAACATGTACGACGAGGTGAACACACGCTGCAACCTCCCCGCACAGATTGACATCGAGGCTGTAGAGGGCGACGAGTATCGCTTCGTAATGGTAGCTAAGGGTGGCGGTTCGGCTAACAAGACCTACTTCTACCCTATGACTAAGGCTACCATCCAGAACGAGGGCACACTGCTGCCGTTCCTCGTAGAGAAGATGAAGAGCCTCGGTACAGCGGCTTGTCCTCCGTACCACATTGCATTCGTTATCGGCGGTACATCGGCTGAGAAGAACCTGCTCACAGTGAAGCTCGCTTCTATCAAGTATTACGACTCGCTGCCTACAACAGGCGACGAGACCGGACGCGCTTTCCGCGACATCGACCTCGAAGAGAAGCTCCTCAAGGAGCTCACAAGATCGGTCTCGGCGCACAGTTCGGCGGCAAGTATCTTGCTCACGACATCCGCGTAATCCGTCTGCCACGCCACGGCGCAAGCTGCCCAATCGGTATGGGCGTTAGCTGCTCGGCTGACCGCAACATCAAGGCTAAGATCACTAAGGACGGTGTGTTCCTCGAGAAGATGGACGCTAATCCTTCTGAGCTTATTCCGGAAGAACTCCGTCGTCCGGGCGAGGGCACAACTGGCATCGAGATCGACCTTGACAAGGGTATCGACGCTGTACGTGCAGAGCTTTCTAAGTATCCGGTCAGCACACGCGTAAACCTCAAGGGCACTATCATCGTGGCTCGCGACATCGCTCACGCTAAGCTCAAGGCTCGTCTCGACGCAGGCGAGGAGATGCCGGCTTACTTCAAGAATCATCCTATCCTGTACGCTGGTCCGGCTAAGACTCCGGAGGGATATCCTTGCGGATCAATGGGCCCGACAACAGCCAACCGTATGGACCCGTACGTAGACGAGTTCCAGGATCACGGCGCTTCGCTCGTGATGATCGCTAAGGGCAACCGCTCACAGATGGTGACAGACGCTTGCAAGAAGCACGGCGGCTTCTATCTCGGCACAATCGGCGGCGTTGCTGCTGTTCTCTCGCAAAGCTCTATCAAGAGCATCGAGTGCGTAGAGTATCCGGAGCTTGGCATGGAGGCTATCTGGAAGATCACTGTTGAGGACTTCCCTGCTTTCATCCTCGTTGACGACAAGGGCAACGACTTCTTCCAGCAGCTGAAGCCTGGTGCCCTAACTGCAAGTAATCCCAGGGGTGCACTTGTCTCAAGTGCACCAACCAACAAGTGCACCAATCAAGCAACAGTGCACCAACCAAGCAACAGTGCACTAACCAAGCAATAACTGCATACAAACATACGACTCCCATAACCTGCTTACGGCTATGGGAGTCGTTTTTTTGACGGCATCCTTTCTACTTCACGAGCACCTTTGTCGTTCTGTTGCCACGCTTCACGATGTTTATGCCCTTTTGTGGAGCGTTCAAGCGGCGACCATTTACGTCGTAGTACTCTGCTGCGATGTTGTCCGTTGCCGAAACCGCATCAATACCACTTGCTGCCTTATACGTGAAATAGCCAGTGGTATAGTTTGCCATCTCCTTACCAATCCTGTTTGGATCATAAGGCACAGCACCCACAAGTTTCTTACAATCACTAAACATTTCGCCATCTTCTGAACATGCTGTTGTCACAAACTTATCGCTGGCATAGATTGTAGCAAGAGTTCTACAAGCAGCGAACATATATCGCATATCTGTCACATTCTGTGTGTCGAAGTTAGAAAGGTCGAGGGAGGTAAGGTTTATACATCCATTAAACATACCACCCATATTCGTCACATTCTGTGTGTCGAAGTTTGAGACATCAAGGGAGGTGAGATTTATACACCCCTGGAACATACAAAACATGTACGTCACGTTCTTGGTGTCGAAGTTTGAGACATCAAGGGAGGTTAGATTTTCACATTCATTGAAAATAAATGACATATCCGTCACGTTCCGTGTATCAAACTTAAATACATCAAGGGAGGTAAGGCTACTGCATCCACAAAACATATACCCCATTTCTGTCACGTTCCTTGTATCAAACTTAGAGATATTGAGGGAGGTAAGACTATTGCAACTATGGAACATACTATACATATTCGTCACATTCGCAGTGTTGAAATTAGATACATCAATGGAGGTAAGGCTACTGCATTCACGAAACATGCCCCCCATATCAGTCACGTTCCGTGTATCAAACTTAGATACATCAAGGGAGGTAAGTCTATTGCATCCCAAAAACATACCCCCCATACGCGTCACGTCCCGTGTATGAAAAGCTTACGGAAGAACAGCTTGAAGCCTACAAAAAGGATTTTGTAAAACCGCACAATCTTATGAAATCACCGCTGTTCAGAATCTCGGTTGCAGAAACCGAAAAGGCGGTATATCTGCTTTCGGATTTTCACCACCTTATCTTTGACGGTGCGTCCGTTGCACTCTTCTTTGAACAGCTTAAAACGCTGTATGAGGGAGGTAACATTGAGCCTGAAAGCTACACCTACTTTGATTATGCAGAGAATGAAATTAAGGCTGAAAACAGTGATGAATTTAGAAATGCTGAAAAGTTCTTCGACAATATGATGAAAAATTTTGAATCTGCAAGCGAAATTACGGCTGACCTCAGAGGTCATGCAGAGGACGGTGCTCTTGCATCTCAGGCAGTCCCCGTTGATATGGCAAGGTTGAAAACTTCTGTTCACAGCACGGAATCACTCCAGCCCACCTTTTCCTTGCCGGCACATTCTACGCTGTTTCAAGATTTGTGAACAGCAGAAATGTTTACATCAGCACAATCAGCAACGGCAGAAGCGATATGCGGCTTACAAACTGCTTTGGTATGTTTGTGAAAACTCTTGCGCTCGGCATTGAAATTGAGGACATCACCTCACTTGAATTTGTTGAAAAAAGCAAAGCTGTTTTCACGGATTCAATTGAAAATGAAATTTACCCCTATGCACAGCTTTGTGCAAAATACGGCTATGCACCGAACATTATGTACGAATATCAGCTTGGTGTTGTTGATAACCTTGAAATTGACGGCAAAGCCGTTGTCCGTGATTACCTTGAAATGAATACTGCTAAGTTCAAAACAGCCATTCACATTGAGGATTACAAGGGCAAGCCGAGCGTTGTGGTTCAGTACAATGACGCACTTTACAGCGGTGAGCTTATGAGAACGCTTGCAAAATCCGTTCTCTGCGCTGTTGAACATATTATAGAAAATCCAAACGGCAAAATCAGAAAGGTTTCACTACTTGACAACGCCGCAATTGCACAGCTTGAAAGCTTTAAGTCAACAGAAATTGCTCCCGTTAAGGCAAAACTTCTTCACAAAATGTTTGAGGAGCAGGTTGCAAAAACTCCCGACAGAATTGCACTTTCGGCTTGTGACGGTAAACTAACCTATAAAGAGCTTGACCGTCTTGCAAATATCACGGCAAACTCACTCATTGAAAAAGGTCTTGAAAAGGGCGGAAGGTTCTTATTCTGCTTGAAAGAACCTCAAAATTCTTCATATCACTTTTCGGTATTCTCAAGGCCGGCGGTGCGTTTATTCCGTCATGTCCCGACTATCCGAAGGAGCGAATCGACAGTATTATTGAGGACAGTGACGCAGACTTTGTAATTACGGACGGCGAACTGCTTGGCGTATATGACCGCACGGTTGATGTTTCAAAACTTCTTTCGGGCAATAATGAAGAAAATCCGAATGTTGATGTACAGCCTGACGACCTTGCGTACCTCATCTACACCTCGGGTTCAACTGGCAAGCCAAAGGGCGTTATGCTCCGCCACATAGGCATTGCAAACTACCTTGCATACAGCGACTCAAACATTCAGGTTAAGGAAGTTGTTGACCACTGTCACGCATACGGCTCTGTAACTACAATCAGCTTTGATATGTCGCTAAAGGAAACCATGCTGTCGCTTTGCAACGGTCTTACCCTCGTTTTTGCAAGTGAAGAACAGACGGTAAACCCGATGTTACTTGCAGAATTCTTTAAAGAAAACAATGTTGATGCGTTCAACTCTACACCGTCAAGACTTTTGCAGTATATGGAGCTTGACGAATTTGCAGAAGCAATGGCAAACTGCAAGGTTATTCTCTCGGGCGGTGAAAAATATCCCGACAAGCTATTAAGGGTACTGCGTGAAAAGACGAACGCAACAATAATCAACACCTACGGTCCGACTGAAATCACGGTTTCTTCAAACGCAAAAAATCTTACGAATGCAGACGAAATTTCAATCGGCAGGCCGTTACGCAACTACACGGAATATATCGTTGACTCAGACAACAATCTCCTTCCAATCGGAGTTGTGGGTGAGCTTCTCATTCAGGGATGCGGTGTTGCACTCGGCTACAACAAACTTCCCGAACAGACTGCAAAGGCATTCATCGAATTTAACGGTGAACGCACCTACCGTTCGGGTGACTACGCAAAATGGACTACAGACGGCGATGTTATTATTCTCGGCAGAACAGACAATCAGGTTAAGCTGAGAGGATTAAGAATTGAACTCGGTGAAATTGAAAAGTGCCTGACCGCAATTGACGGCATTAAGAGCGGAATTGCTCTCATCAGAAAGGTCGGCAAGGCTGACGCAATCTGCGTTTACTATACAGCCGACAGACAGATTGGGCCAAATGAAATTAAGTCTGAGCTTGCAAAATCTCTCACGGATTATATGGTTCCGAGCGCATATGTTCAGCTTGACAAAATGCCTCTCACACCAAACGGCAAGGTCAACACAAAGGTTCTTCCCGAACCTAAGAGCAACAAATCCGAAAGAGGTCGGTTGCCGAAGAATGAAATTGAAAAAACATTCTGCGACATCTTTGCAGAAATTCTTGAACTTGACAATGTTTTTGCAGACGATAACTTCTTTGACCTCGGCGGAACATCGCTTACAGCAACAAGAATTGTAATCTCCGCATCAAAGAAAAACATTGAGGTTGCATACAGCGACATTTTGCAAATCCTACTCCGCAGACTCTTGCAAAATTTGTGAGCAAGGATGATTCAGCGAAGATGACCTTGAAAATCTTTCGGACTACGATTATACAAATATCAATAAAGTTCTTGAAAAGAATAATATTGACACATTCAAAAACGGTGAGCTTCAAAAACTCGGCAATGTTCTTCTGACAGGCTCTGCCGGCTTCCTCGGAGTACACATTCTCTACGAACTTCTTCACAAGTATAACGGCAAGGTTTACTGCATGATTCGTGACAAGAACAATAATCCTGCCGAAAACAGAATGAACTCAATCTACTATTACTACTTTGAAGAAAGTCTGAAAGAAAGATATCCCGACAGAGTTACCGTTATCAGCGGTGATGTTACAAACCGTGAATCATTCGATAAATTTATTGACAAGGACATTAACACGGTCATCAACTGTGCCGCAAATGTTAAGCACTTTTCAAAGGGTACAGACATTGAAGATGTAAACCTTTACGGTACTCTCAATGTACTTAACTTCTGCAAAAAGGCTAATGCAAGGCTTGTTCATGTGTCAACAATGAGCGTAGGCGGTATGTTTGTGGGCGAACAAGGTTCTGTTGACAAGCTCAAAGAAAATCAACTTTACTTTGGTCAGCATGAGGGTTCAAAGTACACCCTGTCAAAATTCCTTGCGGAACGGGCGATTCTTGAAGAGGTTTCAAAGGGCTTTAACGCAAAGATTATGCGTGTAGGCACACTTGCCGCAAGAAACAGCGACGGTGAATATCAGATTAATTTTACCACCAACACATTTATGGGCAGACTCAAATCTACACTCCTTATCGGCAAATATCCGTATGAGGCAATGGAAATGCCGTTTGAGCTTTCTCCGATTGATTTCGTGGCAAAGGCAATTCTTCTGCTTGCACAAGCTCCGAAGGATTGCACCGTGTTCCACCCGTTCAACAACCATACTCTTATTATGGGTGACCTCTACACCGAGATGAACAAAATCGGACTTCATTCACAGGGTGCAGAGTATGAGGAATATATGATTGCACTTGACAGAGCCGAGCAGGATCCCGAAAAAGCAAAGATTCTTTCGAGTATGATTGCATATCAGAACATGGCTCACGGTCAAAAGACATTTACAGTCGGCAAGAGCAACACATACACAATGCAGGTTCTTTACAGAATGGGATTTGTGTGGCCCGTTACCTCGCTTGACTATATGAAACGATTCATCAACGCATTAAGAGGTCTTGGCTTCTTCGATTAATAATACGACATCAAGTCATAATAAAAGGCAAAACAGCGGACATTCCGAATTAATGGACTGTCCGCTGTTTTTTTATTCTATAATAACGGCAAGCATAAAAAGCACCGCCCCTGCTCTTCAAAAAACAGAACAAGGACGGTAAAGTTAAATGCTTGTCAAATTATGCACTTACTGTCAAATTAATAAACAAGATTTCAATAATAATCTCTGTCTACATTTTAAATATTCAAAGTCGAAAATAAATATACCTTGGAGTAAAAGAGCGGTTTTGGGGAGTGAAAGGAACACTGCATACAATATCCTGAAAATAATATAATAAATTTCAGCAACGGCAATGCCATATATTGACAATAAGGTGCAGAAACATTATAATTTATTGTGTAAAAGAATTATAATGAACAGGAGCAAAAGTGTGGTTTTCGGGAGTGAAATTTCTTTGCAAATAAAAAGCAATCAAACGATTGCCTTTTATTTTTCAGGCATCAGAGCCAACCGAAAAGCCATTTGAAAATTGTACCAAACACTTTTTGCTCCCCCTTTATTCTATTGTATGGGATTACAATAGCAAACAAAAAAGGCAACATAAATACAGTTTGGAGCAAGATACTCTGTTTTGGGAGCAAGAGGGTGAAAATATGTTTGCGGCTTTGTGTGATGACGATAAATACATAATTGAAGAGCTAAAAAAGCTGCTTTTGACATATGCAAAGGAAAATCGTATAATTATTGATATTGATGAATTTGAAAGCGGTGAAAAGCTTTTGAATTCCGAGAATAATTACGATATAATCGTGCTTGATTTTCAGCTTGGCAGTACAGACGGACTGACTGTTGCAAAGGAGCTCAGAAAACGCAATGTGCTTTCCTGCATAATTTTTCTGACATCTTATCCCCACTTTATGATTGATGCGTTTGAAGTAAACACATTCAGATTTCTTTTGAAACCGATTGACAAATCAAAATTTTTCAAGGCAATTGACGACTATGTAAAAATTGTAGATGCAAATTATCCGATAACTCTTATTCAAAATAAGGAATTGAAAAAAATTAACTCAAATGAAATCTGCTTTATTGAGGCAGACGGAAAGTACTCAAACATTCATTTAAACACCAAGGTCATGCACTGTTCAAAAACTCTTTCGGGAGTTACAAACCTTCTCCCAAAGTATTGTTTTGTAAAAACTCATCGTTCTTTCGTGGTAAATCTTCACTATATAAAATCATACTCATCAGATACGGTGTATCTGAGTAACGGCGAATCTGCTTATCTCAGTAAAAATTATCAAAAATCCTTTAGGACATCATATATGAATTTTCTTAAAAAAAAATTATGTGAGGTTATAATTTATGCTATTTTACAGCTATGCGGAGCTTGTAGTAGGACTAATTGCAGTTTTTTGCTTTACTTCAAAAGTATTTTCAATTATCAAATATAAAATGTATTTTGCCTTGTCTTTAATTTTTATAATATTAACCGCTTCGGTTGCTTGTTTTTTAAAAGATGAACAACAATATGTGATTCTGCCGGTTTTGCATTTTATTGCATTAACATTTCTTCCTCTTTCACTCGGACATGACAGAAAGATAATGTTAATATTTTCTTCCTTGTTTTTTTCAGGATTGACATTTTTTATTTATTCCATAAATCAATTAGTATGTTCAATTTTACATATAGAGTTAAACTCTCAAAGCTCTGCCGCCTTTGAACTTATTTCTAATTTGATTGTTTTCGGAATATTTATAATCCTGTCAAGTCCGCTGAAAATCAAAACAAAGCTTGTGGTTTAGTCAATTACCAAACCGACAATAATTATGATATTGATTTTTCTGTATCTCGGCGGAAGTATGGCGACTTCGGTACATACTACATAATTCCGTCATCTGATTACAGAACGATTGCACTCAAAATTCTGACCTTGATTGTGTCGATTGTATTCTCGTTTTCAATACCGATTCTTTTGTACAATCAGATAAAAAAGAGCCGATATATGCATGAAAACGATATCTACGAAAGACAGCTTAACGCACAGATTAATTATTACAAGAGCATTACGACTTCGGGATATGAACTGAGAAAAATCAGGCATGATTATAACGATCTTTCTATCGGATTAAAATCGCTTATCAACAGTCGGAAATATGATGAGGTTCTTCCTCTCCTGCAAAAATATGACGGCGAGATTATAAGCTCATTTCAGATTTTGTACAACACGGGCAATGATCTGACCGATGCAATTTTAAGCGATAAGCAGAAAAATGCAGATGAAAATATTAAAATCACATTTGAGGGTTCGCTTGCAAATGTGCCTGCCGATAACCTTGAAATCTGCGTTTTGTTTAACAATATGATTGACATTGCGTTTGAAAATGTAAAGGAATTTTGCGGAAACAGAAAACAAATTATCGCCTTAAAAGCAGAAACAAGGGCCGGTTTTCTCTTTTGCTGCATAAGCTTTCCGATTGAAAATGAAATAAAAAAGGCACAGAACAATGTTCTGTACCACAGCTTTGCGTATAAAACTTTGAAAAATCTTGCCGAAAAAAACGGCGGTAAAATTGAAACAAGCCTGTCGGATGACAGACTTGCAATAACTACGGGTTGGGCAATTAATAATTTTAGTTAATTCTTTTCGGGAATTTTTGAATAAACTTTTTAACATCAGTCTTTTCAATTTTGAGAAGGCTGATTTTTTTGTCTATGCCGCCCGCATAACCCGTAAGGTTTCCGTTTATCCCGACAACACGGTGACACGGCACGATTATCGAAATCGGATTGTGACCCACAGCACCACCAACCGCCTGTGCGGACATCTTGGCAGCGCCACGCTGTTTTGCCAAAATTTTTGCAATTTCACCATAGGTCATAACTGAGCCATAGGGAATTGTCAGGAGAATATCCCACACAGCCTTGCGAAATTCTGAACCGTTAAGCGAAAGTTTGGGCGTAAAATCGGGTTCGTTGCCCGAAAAATATATGTCAAGCCACTTTTTTGTCTGTTCAAAAACAGGCAGGGTTTTATCCTCAGTTTCACCTTTTACGGTTGACGCAAAGTACTTTTGTCCATCAAACCACAAACCGCAAAGGCTCTCACCGTCAGATGCCATAGTTATATTGCCAATCGGAGAATTGTAATAATCGTTAAAAAACATAATCTCACCCCGCCTAATTGTACCGTTAAAGGCAGTTTTTGGCAAGAAAAAATCGACACGAAAATCGTGCCGACTTTGGTTACAGATTCATTTCTGAAAGTTCTTTTGCGGTTGCATCAACAAGTTTTTCACACTTTTTTGTGTTTTCGCTGATCATTCCGCCAACGCTGAAAAGCCCGCCTGTGATTGAATCCAATGCCGCATTTTTGGCTACATTGTCCATACCCGCCTGAGTGGACTTTTGAATTGAGAATTTCTGCGTTTCCTTGCCGAAACCGCTCTTCATAATCCACACCTGATTCTGACTGTCGAGAGCGGGAAATGTTATTACGGTAGCCATTCCATGCTTTGTAAGTGACGGAGTTCCTGCCGTAAACTCTTTGTCTTTGATTGCATCAAAAAAGCTCTCAATCGTATAAGAATTTTTTGTCTTAATATTTTTGGTTTTAACTCCGAATGCCATAGTAACTTCCTTTCAGATTAGTTAGCACCCCAGACATTTCCGTTTTTGTCCGTGAATTTGCCTGTAAGAACCATAATAAAATCAACAAGCCAACCAATACCGAAAACACCGCAAGTTAAAAGCCAGATGATACCTGTTCCGATTTTGCCTGTCATAAATCTGTGAACACCGAGTTCACCGAGAAAAAATGTGATTAGTACCGCCGCTGTTTTGCTCATTTGTAAGCACTCCTTAAAATTTATTTGTTGAGTACACTATACAGAATAAAAATTATAAATGCAACAATTTGGCAGCAAGGTCAGTTTTTCGGCAAGAAAGTCATAAAATCACAAAGGACATTGCCAAATGACAATGCCCTCTGCGAATGAGTTAAAATGAATAAACCTGTTATCTGTTTTGAATTGCAATTTTTCTGTAGGTATCGAACTTAACCCACTTTGCAAAGAAATCCGCATCGTTGATGCTTTTAAGATTTGAATACTCGGAAAGAAACTGCTGAATTTTTTCGTTGCTGTCGGCAAGAACCTCGAAGCCTCTGCCGTTTACAACAGGAACACCGCCGTAGCTGTACTCCGATGTCGGAACGATATCGGTAATCTTGCGGTCACGAACCTTTACGGCAACGCTGTCACGAAGAACTATAATATCAAAGCTGTCGGGATACTTATAGCTTTCGCCCTCAACAGGGATTGTGTCACCCTTTGTATAGGTTTCCTTAACAGGCTGATATTTGAGAACATTAAGGCTTGAAGTGTCGTAGAAAAACTCTTCAAAGATGTCACCTCTTGCCTCAAGTGAGCCGAGTACGAATGACGCCTTTTTTGCATCATCGGCTTTTTCTTCAACCGAATCAACAACACCGCAGGCTGATGTCATATTTGACACACGGTCAATTAAAATAAGCTCGCCGAGTGTTTTATGCTTTGAGAAAAGGTCAACCGCAATCGGCTCTGCAAGCAGAATTGTGCAGACTGCAATTCCGTTCTTTGTGAGTGAATCGGCAGGAATATGCTCGCCTGTGTTCACATCAACAGCGTACTTGATTTCGGAAACGATACCCGAAATAGTCTTTGTGCCGAGCTTTACAAGATAATCCTTGCCGGCTGTAAGCTGTTCGTCATCCATCCAGAGAATTGACGCTGTAAGCTCCTGATAGGACGCAAGATTTGTGTCCTTTGTTATTACACAGCCACGGGATACATCAACTTCCTTGTCAAGTGTGATTGTAACGGGCTGTCCCTTGAAAGCAGTTTTAACATCCTTATCTGTCATAAGTATCTGCTTTACATGAGCCTTTTCATTGCTCGGGAGTGTTACGATTTCATCGCCTATGCTGATACTGCCCGACTCAATCTGTCCCTGAAATCCTCTGAATGTGTGGTCGGGACGGCAAACTCGCTGAACAGGAAGATAGAATCCTTCTTCCTCCTCCGAGGAATCAACATCAACAGTTTCGAGATACTGAAGCAGAGGAACACCGTTGTACCACGGAATGTTTTCGGACTTTACGGTAACATTGTCGCCCTCTGTTGCGGAAAGCGGAATGATGTAGATATCGTCAAGTAAAAGCTCGTTTTTTAGTTCTTCAATCTGCTTTACGATTTCGTCAAAGCGTGACTTGCTGTACTTTACCAAATCCATCTTATTAACGGCAAAGACAAAATGTCTTATACCCATAAGCTTACAGATTCTTGCATGTCTTCTTGTCTGAACAAGAACGCCCTGTGATGCGTCAATGAGGATAACTGCGAGGTCTGCAAAGGATGCACCTACAGCCATGTTCTTGTATATTCCTCGTGACCGGGTGTGTCGGCAACGATAAAACTGCGGTTGTCGGTTGTGAAGTAGCGATAAGCAACATCAATTGTGATGCCCTGCTCACGCTCAGCCATAAGACCGTCAAGCAAAAGCGAATAGTCAATGTCACCGCTGCGACTGCGACCTTACTGTCAAGCTCAAGAGCCTTTTCCTGATCGGCATAAATAAGCTTTGCGTCATAAAGTATGTGACCTATGAGTGTTGATTTACCGTCATCAACACTGCCGCAGGTAATAAATTTAAGTAAACCTTTCATCAGAAGTAACCCTCCCTTTTTCTGCGTTCCATACTGCCCTGTGCCTCGTTGTCAATTACTCTGGAGGTACGCTCCGAAGAAACGGAGCTGAGGGTTTCGTCAATAATTTCATCAAGAGTTGTTGCAGTTGACTCTATGCCGCCTGTAAGAGGATAACAGCCGAGTGTTCTGAAACGAACCGATTTCAATTCGGGTACTTCGCCCTCTTTGAGCGGAAAACGATCGTCATCAACCATAATAATGTTGCCGTCACGGTAAACAACAGGTCTTTTTGCCGCAAAGTAAAGCGGAACGATGTCAATTTTTTCCCTTTGAATGTACTGCCATATGTCCTTTTCTGTCCAGTTGGAAATTGGGAACACACGAATGCTTTCGCCCTTATTGATTTTTGTGTTGTAAAGCTTCCACATCTCGGGGCGCTGGTTCTTAGGATCCCATGCCTGTGCTTTATTTCTGAAAGAAAAAATTCTTTCCTTGGCTCTTGACTTTTCCTCATCTCGTCTGCCGCCGCCGAATGCCGCAGTAAAGCCGTATTTGTTGAGTGCCTGTTTGAGAGCCTGTGTTTTCATAATATCTGTGTAAGCCGCACCGTGATCAAACGGGTTGATGCCTTTTTTAACACCTTCTTCATTGGTGTAAACGAGCATTTCAATTCCGAGCTTCTTTGCTGTGTCATCACGGAATTTTATCATATCCTTGAACTTCCATGTTGTGTCAATGTGGAGGAACGGGAACGGCGGTTTTTCGGGATAAAACGCCTTCATTGCAAGGTGGAGCATAACCGAGCTATCCTTGCCTATTGAGTAGAGCATAACAGGCTTTTCGCACTCTGCCGCAACTTCTCTGATTATGTATATAGCTTCTGCTTCAAGCTCATCTAAATGTGAAAGCTGACTCATACCTTATCTCCTTTTCACGGAAATACTTACAAAGTGTTTCCTTAGTATTTGTTTGATTCTTTTTGATTTATATCAATCTTAATGACCTCGCCATGCGGTTTTTCAATTAACCACGAGAGGATATCTCCGTCCTTTTCGGTGTGAACCTTACTGCCCATACCGCCAATATCAGAACCGAGGAAAAAGCTGATTGCATATGCGGGACATTCTTTTATGCAGGAGGTGCAGCCCCAGCAATCCTTGGGATATTTGATGTACGCTTTGCCGTTTTCGTCAGTCTTGATAAGACTTCCGGGGCAGACATTGCGACACTTTTTGCAGCCTATGCACTTGGACTTGTCAATTACTATGCTCATACTTTTCACCTCCCGTTACAAGGTCACGAATAATAATTTTTATCTCACCGTTTTCAAGACGGGAATTAACATACTTGTTAAAGTTCCTGTCGTCCTTTTCGGGATAGTCAAGGTTTTCGGCAAAGCTGTGCCAGCGTGTTTCCTTTCTCGCTCTGAGGTGAGCAATTACGCTTTTGCAGACCGTAAGCCTTTCTTTAAGCTCGCAGATATACATAAGCTCCTGAAAATCTTCTGCATAGAGGTCATCTGTGAGCGTTTCAAGCTGTCTGATTTTGCAGTCGGCAATGTCAAGCTGTTTTTCGTTGAAACGGTAGTTTGTTTTTATACCGCCTGCGTAGCTGTCCATAACCGTCTGCATTGCCTCTTCAAGCTGTTCCGTGGTGTAGAGTGAATGGCGGTCTGTGAGATATTTCTCGGTTTTCCTGAGGTGATAATTTGTATCTTCATCGCTGATTTTCTCAAAGCTTTCTTTGCTGTCAATATACTTAACTGCCGAAAGTCCTGCAATTTCACCCTCTGCAAGAGCGCCCGTAACATACTTCTGCGGACAACCGCCTGCAACATCACCGCCTGCAAAAAGTCCTTCAATTGTGGTTGCACGGTCTGTGTCAACCCAGTAACCGCTTGCCGTGTGACCGCCTACGATATACGGCTCTGTTCCCTCAATTTCAACATTCTGCCGTGAAGGATTTCTTCCGCTTTCAATCCACTTGATTGTCTGCGAAGGTGCCATATTGAGATAGGCTTTTAAAAGTGATTCGTCCTGCTCGGCTGTGATTCCCTCTGTTCTGAGGTAGCAGGGACCTCTGCCCTCCTGATTTTCATTTACCGTACCGTAAACTCTTTCGGAAGTTGTAAGTCCGTACTTTGTTTCATAAACCTCGCCGAGTGAATTAATCTGCTTTGCGCCTACACCCTGTGCAAGTGTTCCCGTGGGAGCGATTGTGTCCTTGCATCTGAGTGCGATAAAACGCATTTCAAAGGTTGTCATCTCTGCACCGGCTCTGATTCCCATTGCGTAGCCTGCACCTGTGTTAAAGGGCGGATACCACATCTTGTGACGGGAAAATCCGGGGTTGTTCGGCTTGTAAAGTCCTGCCGCACCGCCTGTGGCAATTATGACAGCCTTTGCTTCGATTGTGTAGAAAATTCCGCTTTCAATGCCGAATCCGAATGCACCGTTGATTTTGTTGTCCTTTACCGAGTAATCAAAAATATTGACACGGTTGAGAACCGTTACATTCTTTGCCTTTTCGACTGCGTCCGCAAGAATCGGCTTTATGTTTTCACCGTTGATTTTAAGGTTTCGGTTGCCTCGTGTAACATACTTTCCGTTCTCGTCCTTTAAAATTACAAGACCGAGTCTTTCAAGCCTGTCGGTTACTTCGTTGAGCTTTTCGGACATGGTAAGGAGCAAATCCTCTCTGACAATCCCGTCAGCGTCCTTTTTAGCGTAGTCAACATAGTCCTGCGGTTTTCTGCCCTCAACAATGTATGCATTAAGAGCGTTTACACCTGCGGCAAGACAACCGCTTCTTTTGATGTGTGCTTTTTCACAGATAAGAACCTTTTTGTCCGAATTTTCGGAAATGGTCAGAGCCGCATAACAGCCTGCCGTTCCGCCGCCTATAATGAGGACATCGGTGCTTATTTTTTCTGTTTTCATAGGATTTCACTCCCTTGCCGTTATTGTTTTTCGTCAAGATATTTTTCTGCCGAAATCACACAGTTTGCACCGTCCGAAACGGCTGTAACAACCTGACGAAGTGCTTTTGTTCTGATGTCACCGCCTGCAAAAATACCGTCTGCGGAGGTTTTTCCGCTTTCATCGGCAATAATGTAACCGTCCTTGTCGGTTTTGACAAGATTTGCAAGAGGTTTTGTATCGGGAACACTTCCGACTGCAACGAAAACACCGTTGCAATCAAGCTGTTTTTCTTCTCCGTTTTGTAAAAGTGTGACCGAAGTCACCTTTGTATCTCCGTTAATTTCAGATACCGTTGCATTTGTAAGAGCTTCAATATTTTCCGTGGCAAACACCCTGTTCTGCAAGCTCTGCCTGCTCTGAAGGAATCCCTTCTGTGAACGAGATAAACCTTTTTGCAGAATCTTGAAAGCAGAAGTGCGTCACCCAAAGCTGTGTCACCGCCGCCTGTTACCACGGTAATTTTATCCTTATAGAAAGCCGCATCACACACCGCACAATAAGAAACCCCGTTACCCGAAAATTCTTTTTCGCCTTTTACACCAAGCTTTCTGCGCTGTGTTCCTGCCGCATAGATTACGGTTTTTGTTTCAAGACTTTCACCGCCGTCAATGTTTACGGAGAAGTTACCGTTAACTCTTTCAACCTCGGTAACCTCTCCCTCAACAAATTCAGCACCGAGCTTTTCGGCGTGAGTTCTGAACTTTTCTCCGAGGTCAAAGCCCGTTTCACCGTAAAATCCGGGGTAATTATCTACTCTCTCGCTCTCGGCAATCTGTCCCGTACCCATAAATTCTTTTTCAACCACAACCGCTTTAAGGTTTTCACGCTGTGCATAAATTGCGGCTGAAAGTCCTGCGGGGCCGTTGCCGATAATCACGATGTCGTACATAATCTCCCTCCTTTACTCTATAACAAGTTCTTCCTTTTCTGCTGTATCTCCCGTAATTTTGAATGAATTGAGAACGGGGTTTTCTCTGTCCATAAGCGAAAGAATCATATAGCTTGCCTTGCTGTCAAAGGCAAGTCTTTTGTCCTCTTCAGACGGTCTTGACGGCGATTCGGGATGTGAATGCCAGTTGCCGAGAGGAACAAATCCGTTCTTTCTCATATCCTTGATTGCCTCAAGCTGTTCCTTTGGGTCAAGCGAAAAATGTTCGTTTGAGTGGTCGATATTTGTAAGGAGATAAACCCTTTTAATCTCCTTGTCACCGCCCTCAACCGTTCCTGCAATAAGACCGCAAGCCTCATCGGGAAGCTCCTTTACAGCGTGAGCAAGTATTTTTTCAAAGTCACTTTTTGTAAGTTTTATCATAAATGAACACCGTCACATTCTGCCTGTTCGTAGTCGATAAGCTCTGTGATTGTCGGGTGGTCACCGCAGACTGCACAATTGTGTGTGTCACTCGGAAGTTTTACCTTGCGAAATTCCATTTTGAGTGCGTCATATGTAAGAAGATAGCCCGTGAGCAACTCGCCCTGACCGATGATGTACTTGATTGCTTCCATTGCCTGCAGGCTGCCGATTACACCGCCCATTGCACCGATAACACCTGCCTGCTTACAGGTTGGAACTGCGTCCTTTGGCGGAGGATTCTTGAATACACAACGGTAACAAGGACCTTCACCCGGCACATAGGTCATAAGCTGACCTTTAAATCTGATGATTCCGGCGTGTGAGAAAGGCTTTTTAGCCATTACACAGGCATCGTTGATAAGGAACTTTGCCGGAAAGTTATCAGTACCGTCAATGATGAAGTCATACTCCTTTACAAGGTCAAGTATGTTTTCGCTTGTAACAAATGTGTGGTATGTCTTTACGGTAACATCGGGGTTGATAGCCTCCATTGTTTCCTTTGCCGACTCAACCTTAGGCTTGCCGATATCCTGTGTTGAGTGGATAATCTGTCTTTGAAGATTTGAGAGATCGACCTCGTCTGCATCTGCAATTCCGATTGTGCCTACACCTGCGGCGGCAAGATACATTGCGGCAGGAGCGCCGAGTCCGCCTGCACCGATAATGAGAACCTTTGCATTAAGGAGCTTTTTCTGTCCTTTTGCGCCGACCTCTTTAAGAATAATATGTCTTGAATATCTTTCAAGCTGTTCGTTTGAAAATGCCATTACTGACCGCCTCCCATAAAGTAAAGGAACTCTACAACATCGCCGTCCTTTAAGGTTGTTTCTTCAAATGTACCGCTCTTAACAAATTCGTCATTGATTGTAACGGTTACATACTCGGGTGTTTCAACATTCTCGTCAATAATGAGCTGTGCTACCGTAAGATTGTCTGCAACTTCCTTTTTGTTTCCTGCAACTGTGATTGTCATAACGATTACTCCTTAATAAGTTTTTCTGTCACTTCGATTATTTCTGATTTTTTGACCGCACCTCTGAGTCTTTCTTTCTCTTCACCGTTTTTGAAGAAAACGAGTGTGGGTGCCGCCTGTACTTCATATTCCGATGCAAGCTCGGAATCAAAATTAACATTTATCTTTGCAATTTTCAGCTTGCCCTCATACTCTTTTTCAAGTTCAAAAAGGACGGGTGAAAGTCGCTTGCAAGGGATACAGCTGTCGGAATAAAAATCCGCAAGCACGAGTGTATCGGCTGAAAGAACTTCGCTCTGAAAATTGTCTTTGCTTACTCTCTGCGGCATTTAATCACCAACCTTTTCAACAATCAGGTCATATGTGCCGTCCTCGTTGTCAATGAGCTTGAGAATTTTGTGTCCCTCTTCCTTGATACTTCTCGGAACATTCTGAACAGGCTCGCCGTCATTCATTTTGATTGAAAGGATCTGACCTTCGTCAAGCTCTTCAAGGGCAACCTTTGCCTTTACAAAGGTTGTCGGGCATACCACATCGGTAATATCTACTGTATCGTCAATTACAAAATCAGCCATTGTAAACCTCCAAAATTCTCTGTTCAAATTTTTCTCTGCCTACTCTGTCGATTGTAACTTAAATCGTTCGCTCGGCTTTGCGTTTTCTGCAAAGAAGTTAAGAGCGGCATCGCAGATTTCCATTAATTTTTCTTTATTTTCGATAAACGGAATAATTGTTTCACCTTTATTGATTGAGTTACCGAAAAGTCCGCCGAATGAAACAATGTAGCCGTGAACTGTGTCCCACGCATCTGTCGGGCAAGCCTTGAAGCATCTGCCGCAGTAGTTACACTTTGAATTGTCAACGGAAATTTTTCCGTCCTTAAGAGTGATTGCACCCTGACGGCACGCCTTTACGCAAACTCCGCAGCCGATACAAGCGTCCTCTTTCCACGAAACTTTGATTCCGCCCTTGATACCGACATCGTTTTCCTCAGCTTTAAGGCAGTTGTTCTGACAGCCTGTTATGCCGAACTTGAACTTGTGCGGAAGTTCCTTTGCAAAATATCTGTCGTCAAGCTCCTTTGCAAGAGCGTATGTATCAATACAACCGCTGGGACAGATTGCCTCACCCTGACAGGCTGTAATTGTTCTTACTCTCGGACCGCAAACACCCGGCTCAACATCGCCCTCGGCAAGTGCATCCTTAACTGCCTCAACATCATCAAGCTTTACAAAAGGAATTTCAACACTTTGTCTTGATGTGAGGTGAACATAACCGTCACCGTAGTTTTCCGAAACCTCGGCAATTTTCGCAAGCTGTTTAGCTGTGAGGTTGCCGCCTACAACTCTGAGCCTGAGCGAAAAATTATTTTTCTGTTTTTGACGCATAAAGCCGCCCTTTTTAAGCGTAGCATAATCAACTGCCATTTCTCTTACTCCTCCGATTCATTCACATTTATACTGTCTACAGCCTGTTTGAAGTCAGACTTTAAATCCTCAATATCCTCAATGCCGACGCTGATTCTTATTGTATCATCAAACACGCCTGCGTTTCTTTTTTGTTCTTCTGTTCCGTGAGCGTAAATTGTGCTTGACGGATGAATTACAAGTGTTCTTGTGTCGCCTATATTTGTTGCATTTGTTGCATATTTTAAATTGTTGATAAGCTTAAACGCTCTTTCTTTACTTCCTGCCCTGATTGTGAGGATTGCACCGCCTTTTCCCTTCAACAGCTTTTGACAAAGGCTGTAATATGGAGAAGCTTCAAGAGCCGGATAGTTGACGTCGATTCCGTCCTGTGTTTCAAAGAACTTTGCAAGCTCAAGAGCGTTGTAACAAAGACGCTCCATACGAAGTCCGAGTGTTTCAAGTCCGACAGAGTTCATAAAAGCATTAAACGGTGCAAGGCAACAGCCTATGTTTCGCCAGATACCGTTTCTCAGCTTTGCAACATATGCAAGCCGACCGAATTTTTTGTACTCTGCAAGACCTTTGTATCTTTCCGTATTCCATTCAAAATTGCCGCTGTCAACGATTATTCCGCTGATTGAATTTCCGCCGCCGTTAATGTACTTTGACGAGGAATGAACAACGATGTCCGCACCGTGTTCAAACGGCTGAATAAGATACGGAGTTGCCGTTGTGCTGTCGATAATGAGCGGAGCACCGTGTGAATGAACAAGCTTTGATACAGCGTCAAGATCGGCAATTTCAAGTCCGGGATTGCCGATAAGCTCGGCAAAGACTGCTTTTGTTTTTTCGTTTATGAGCGGTTCAATTTCCTCGGCTGTCACCTTGTTGACATATCGTGTAACAATTCCGAAAGGCTCAAGATCTCCGAACAAATCAATTGTTCCGCCAAAAAGACCTGCGCTTGCGATTACTTCGTCACCCGATTCAAGAATGTTCAGGAGTGCCATCGTAACGGCTGCCATACCTGACGAACACGCAACCGCACCGACACCGTTTTCAATGGAAGCAATTCTGTTCTCAAAAGATGTTACCGTGGGATTGCCTATTCGAGAGTAGGCGTAGCGGGAGCTCTGTTGTTGAACACCTTTTCAAGCTGTTCGGCAGAGCTGTGCGAAAATGCACTGACCTGATAAATGGGAGTTAAGGTTGAGCCAAAAACCTTTTCACCGTTAAAACCCTTGTGAAGTAATGCGGTGGTAAACTCCATAATATCACCAACCCCTTAATTTCATACAACCAACCCTTTTGTGTAAGACCGTCGTAAGAATTTGTCTGACGGCTTCGATTGATATAGGTAGATTATACTCCATTAATCATAGTATTTCAATAGGTTTTATAAGATTTTACCTCTTGCACAATTTTTCTTTAAAATTTGCCGTAATTCCATTATTTCCTACAATGCATATTTGTTTAGTAGGTATTGATTTTTGAATTAAAAACTGTTACCATTATTATATACTCTTTCAGCAAACAAAACGCACGGAAAGGAGATGCTAAAATTGAAGATTTCAACAAAGGTGGAATTCGGAATCATCGCTGTTATTGACATTGCATCACACTCACTAAACGGCAATGCGGTAACAACTCCCGAAATTGCCAAACGGCAAAATATATCTAAAAAGTATCTTGAACAGATTCTCTCGTCACTCAGCTCGGCAGGACTTGTGCGAGGTCAAAAAGGTTCAAACGGCGGTTATGTTATTGCAAAAAACCTTAAAGAGATTACATTCAAGGATATCATAAACGCACTTGACGCAAATGTTCTGAGCAATGTTTATTTTAACACTCGGGGCGATGATGATGTTATGATAAGACTTATCGACAACAGTCTTTGGTCGAAGATGTCGTCATATCTTCAGGAATATGCCGAAAGCATTACACTTGCACAGCTTTGCGATGAGTATATCAAAAACAATGAAATTGAACACAACATTCCGATGTACTACATCTGATAGATTACAAACAAAAAGCCACCGATTTTTATGTCGGTGGCTTTTCTTGTTTTATTGGGTTTTATTTAAAGCTTTCAATAACCTGACAGGTTTTTTCAATGTCATCTTCCGTGTGCGCAAATGAAACAAACATCGCCTCAAACTGTGACGGTGCGGCATAGATTCCGTTTTCAAGCAGATGATTGTAATACTCGGCATATCTCTTTGTGTCGGCTGTGGTTGCCGTGTCATAGTCAACAACCTTTTTGTCGGTAAAAAACGCCGTCATAATCGAACCCACACGGTTCACATTAAGTCCTGCGTTCTTCATTGCATTTTCAATCTTTGCAGACTTGCGTTCAAGCTCGGGATATATCGAATCTTTACTTTTTTCAAGAATTTTAAGCGTTGCAATGCCTGCACTTACCGCTACCGGATTTCCCGAAAGTGTACCTGCCTGATAAACAGAACCGAGAGGAGCAACACACTCCATAATCTCTTTTCGACCTCCGTAAACCGCAAGCGGCATTCCGCCGCCGACAATTTTTCCGAGGGTTGTAAGGTCGGGTTTTACTCCGTAAAGCTTTTGAGCACCGCCGAGTGAAAGTCTGAAGCCTGTGATTACTTCATCGAAAACAAGAAGTGAGCCGTGCTTTTCAGTAATTTCACGCAGGAATTTTAAGAATCCTTTTTTGGGCGGAACAACACCCATATTTGCGGCACAAGGTTCAACGATTACACAGGCAATTTCATCACCGCAGTTATCAAAAAGCTGTTGAACGGATTCTTCATCGTTATACCTTGCAAGGAGAGTTGTGTCTGTGTAGCCTTTCGGCACACCTGCGCTGTTCGGAATTGAGTTTGTCAGAAGTCCCGAACCGCCCTTTACAAGCAAGCCGTCGGAATGGCCGTGGTAACAGCCCTCGAATTTTACGATTTTATCCCTTTTTGTAAAGCCTCTTGCGGCACGGATTGCACTCATAACCGCCTCTGTGCCTGAATTTACCAGTCGGAGCATTTCAATTGACGGCATATTTTTGCGGATAAGCTCGGCAAGTTCAATTTCTCCGCTGTGGCACGCACCGAATGTAAGTCCGTTCTGACAGGCAGAAGTCACGGCCTTGATAACATCGGGCTGTTTGTGACCGAGGATATTCGGTCCCCAGGAGCAGATATAGTCGATAAACTCGTTTCCGTCAACATCATAAATTTTTGAACCCTCTGCACGGTCGATAAAAAGCGGAGTTCTTCCGACCGAACGGCACGCACGGACAGGACTGTTCACACCGCCGGGCATAAAGTCAAGCGCCTGTGCGTATAGCTTTTCGCTTTGAGTTGTATTCATAAAAGCACTTCCCTATTTGTAAAATTCGTCAATCCATTTTGCAACATCAAGTGCGTGGTATGTGATTATGATATCCGCACCGGCCCTCTTGATTGCAATCATATTTTCGCACACAATTTTCTTTTCGTCAATCCAGCCTTTTTCGGCAGCCGCCTTGACCATTGCATATTCACCACTTACATTATAGGCAACAAGCGGAAGGTCAAAGCGTTCGCTTGCGGCTTTTACGATATCGAGATACGCAAGTGCAGGCTTGACCATAACCATATCCGCACCCTCGTCAATATCGTCTGCAATTTCACGCAGAGCCTCTTTGCCGTTTGCGTAATCCATCTGATAGCTTTTTCTGTCGCCAAATTCGGGGGCAGATTCTGCGGCATCACGGAACGGTGAATAGTAGCCTGAAGCAAATTTTGCACTGTATGACATAATCGGAGTGTTGATAAGTCCGTTTTCGTCAAGTGCGTTTCTGATTGCAGACACTCTGCCGTCCATCATATCCGAAGGAGCAATGATATCCGCACCTGCTTTTGCAAGGCTGACAGCATTTTAGAGAGGAGCGGAAGTGTTTCGTCATTGAGAATTTCGTGACCGCAAACAACACCGCAATGACCGTGACTTGTGTATTCACAAAGACAGACGTCGGCAATAATAAGGAGTGACGGATAATTTTTCTTTATGTATCTGATTGCGTTCTGAGTTACACCGTTATCGTCATAGGCTGATGTTGCAAGCTCGTCTTTATGCTTTGGAATTCCGAAAATAAGAAGTCCTGCAATGCCGCTGCTTTCAATTTCTTTAAGAATCTCGTCTGCTCTGTCAAGCGAATATTGGTAGACATTCGGCATTGAATCAACAGGCTTTTTAATATTTTCACCCTCTGCAATAAAAATCGGGTAAATCAAATCGCCCTTGTCAATTCTTGTTTCACGAACAAGACTGCGAATCTGCTCACCTGCTCTTAATCTTCTGAATCTTCTCATATATTTATCCTTCTTTCAAAGTTACTTCCTTGATTATAGTTTCCAAAATTCCGTCTGTGTCCTTCGTTTTTGCAATTTTGAACGAATTTACGCCGTGACTTTCAAGTGCCTCGGCGGTAATTTCACCTATGCAGACAACGGAAGTTCTGTCGGAAATAGTTGCTCCGCCATCAAAAAATGTGTTCACACCCGACGCACTCGCAAAAGTGATGAAGTCGGTATCAACAACGGAATTATCCTGTTTTTTCTCAAGCTGAATGTCATAGGTTTTGACATCGTCAAAATCAATGTTGTTATCAGCCAAAATCCGAGTGAGTTCGGGCGAACCGTTTTCGGCACGCAGAATCAATACTTTTTCGCCGCTTTTCACCGTTTTTGCAAGCAAAATTCCAAGTTCACGGGTTGTGTAGGCATTCGGAATACAGTCGGCAAAAATTCCGTACTTTTCAAGTACAGCCGCAGTTCCCGAACCAATCACCGCAAACTTAATATTTGCAAAACTGCGGATATCCTTTTTCAGCTTACGCAGTCGGCTCATAAAAATTTCTGCACCGTTCATACTTGTAAGCACCACATAATCGTAGCCGTCAATACCGTTTATTGCATTGTCAAAAACTTCGTTGTCATGATATTCAATCACCTTTAAAAGGTCATGCCTTTTGACCTCCGCACCCGAAAGCGTAAGCATTTTGCCGAGCTTGTCGGAGAGCTTTCTCGTACCTGTAACGGTAACCGAAACATTTTTCAAAGGTCTTGTAATTGTGGGGGCAAAGTCAAATTTTGCGGTTTCGCCAACCACTATAACGGCAGGCGGAACAACCTCTGCGGATTTAACATTTTCGCAGATTGTCGAGAGCGTTCCCCTCACGGTCTGATTTTTTGCACAAGCACCGTTTGACACAACTGCAACGGGAGTATCCTCCGATTTACCGTTACGAATGAGATTTTCCACAATGTCAGGGAGGTTTCTCAAGCCCATAAGAAAGACAAGCGTTCCATCGGTTTCGGCACACTTCTTTATATTTTCGGGCAGGGTGTCCTGTGCCGTATGTCCCGTGATTATATGAACACTTCGGCTCAGATTTCTGTGTGTAACAGGGATTCCCGCAAGTTCGGGAACGGCAATCGAGGAAGAAATTCCGGGTACAATGTCAAACGGAATATCGGCACTTTTGAGGGTTTCAATCTCCTCTCCGCCTCTGCCGAACACGAACGGATCGCCGCCTTTAAGACGAACAACCGTTTTGCCCTCTCTCGCCTTTTCAACAAGGATTTCGTTAATATTTTCCTGCTTTTCGCTGTGTCTGCCCGAACGCTTTCCAACGCAGATTTTTTCAGCCGTTTCGGGTGCAAAACCGAGCAATGACACATCTATAAGGCTGTCGTAAACAAGCACATCGCAATGTCTGATATACTCCGCACCACGCATTGTTATCAGGTCAAAATCGCCGCATCCCGCACCGACAATATACACTCTTCCGTTACTCAATTTTGCTCACCAGCCTTTTTGCAAGTTTGATTCTGTTTGAAATTTCATCTGTTCCGCTGACTGTTTTTTTGCAGTCGGCAGACAGAGAAAGCGTTATCCTGTCGTTTTCAACCTTTGAAATTGCACCGACGGGAGTTGAACAATCGGCATTGAGGCTGTGCAGAACCTGTCTTTCGGTTTCAAACGAAAGCATTGTATTTTTGTCGCTGATTTCAGCGAGCATTTTGGAAACCTCGCTGTTTTTTCTGCTTTCAATCGCAACTATTCCCTGACACGGTGCAGGGAGAAATTCATCGGCATCAAACGGAGTTACCGTGTAATCCTCACCGTTGCAAAGGTCAAGTCTTTCAAGTCCTGCCTTTGCAAGCACAAGAGCATCGTACTCACCGTTCAACAGCTTTTTAAGTCGGGTGTCAACATTGCCCCTTATATCCTTGAATTTTGCATTAGGATAGATTTTCTCCGCAAAAAGCTTTCGCCTTAAACTGCCTGTTCCGATGGCAAAGCCGTCCTTAAATTCAAAATTGTTGCGTGTAACAAAAACATCTCCATAGCTGCCCCTTGGCAACACGGCGGAAATCTCAAGTCCGTCTGCAATTTTTGTTGGCAAGTCCTTTGCACTGTGAACGGCAACATCTGTTTCTCCGCTCAAAAGTGACATTTCAAGCTCCTTGATGAACACACCTTTTCCGCCTAAAGCTGCAAGCGGTTTGTCAAGGGTTTTGTCACCTGTTGTCGAAATGTAAACCGTTTTAATTTCAACATTCGGAAAACGGTTTTTCAGCGTTTTTATTAACATTTCGGTTTGTGCAAGGGCAAGCCTGCTTTTTCTTGTTCCGATTTTTATCGTCATTGTTCGTATTCCTCAATCAAATTTTCAACAGTTTTTTCATCGGGTTCAAGTCCCGAAAGGCAAAGCGAAAGAATCTGTTCAAAAATCTTCCTTCTGTCATCTTCCTTTTCAACCTTCTCCTTAATTATCGGGCGATATTTCCACAAAACCTCGGTTGTGTTTTCGTTCATACTTTCAAGGATTCCCACAAAAAGCTCTTTAAGATATTTTGCGTAAATCGGACTTTTGCCCGATGTTGTAATTCCTGCCGTTATGCCGTTTTTGCTTGCAATTGCAGGAAAAATAAATCCGCATTTTTCCTTATCGTCAACTGTGTTGACAAGAATATTTTTCTCGTTGCAAAGCTGAAAAATTCTGCCGTTGAGCGTTTCATCATCGGTTGCGCTGATAACGCAAAACGCACCGTCAAGGTCGCTGTCACAAAATCTGCGGTCAATGATTTTTACATTCAAAGCCTTGATTTCATCGCAGATTTTCGGGGCAACAACGGTTATGTCGGGCGAGAACGGCATCAGCTTTTCAATCTTTCTGAGTGCAACCGTACCGCCGCCGACTACAAGTATTTTTTTATTTTCAATGTCAATATAAAACGGGAAATATGCCATTAGTTATTCTCTCCGCACTTTCTGTAGATTTCAAGAATTCTTGCAAATTCTTCTGCCGAAACATCGGATTTCAGCTTATAAATGAATTTTTCCGAAAAATCTGACGGCATTGCGTTTTTCACAGACTGCATACACGGCAAAAATTCGTGAAAGGCAAGGTCTTTTTTGAGAACTTCAATTTCCTCAAAAATTATTTCTTTTGCACTTTCAACGCTGTCGAGTTTGAGAGCATTGTTCTCGTTTGCAAGCTGTTTTATGCAGTCAATGTTAATGAGCCTTACACCGCTTATTTTGGGGATTTTTTCGTCAATGTCGGGCGGTACGGCAAGGTCAATAAACAGCCTTGATTTTTCGGTTTTTATATTGTTTTTTAAATCATAATATGTAACCGTGTAATGCGGTCCGCTTGTGGCACTGATTACGCAGTCTGCAAAATCAAACGCTTTGTATCTTTCGTCATAATCAATCACATTCGCACCCGTATTTTCAAAAACAGTTTCTGCTTTGTGCTTTCGTGAAGTCACGGTAACGCTTATACCTTTGTGCGACAAAAGATTTTTCACAACAGTTGAGCCGACCTTGCCTGTTGCACCGATTACAAGGACATTCAGCTCACCGTCTTTGAATTTTGCCGCCTCGTTTGACGCAAGAGTTGCAACTGAAACCGATGTTTTTGAAATGGCGGTTTCGGTCTTGATTTTTTTGCACAGGCAACAGCCGCCTGAACGCACATATTAAGCTCATATGCAACCGTGCCGTTGTCCTTTGCAAAGGCATAGGCTCGCTTTAGCTGACCGAGTATTTCATCTTCACCGATAACCATTGATTCAATTCCGCCTGCCACCCTGAAAAGATGGAGCAAAGCCCTGTCACCGTAGAAAAGACAGATGTACTTTTTTAGTTCGTCAAAATCAATTCCCGAAAAATCCGAAAGAACGGTTTCAACCGTTTTCACAGATGATTCGTCACCGCAAAAATAAACCTCGGTTCTGTTGCAGGTGCAAAGAATCAAACACTCGCTGATATTTTCAGAATAATAAAGTTCGTCAAGAAATGTCTTTTTTTGCTCATCGGGAAAGGCAAGCTTCTTTCTCACAACCACATTTGAAGTTTTGTGACTTACGCTCAGGCAGTACATAAAAAATTCGCTCCGTTACAAATAAAATCCGACAGTAAAATACACTTTTAAAGTTATTTTATTACTGCCGACAGCTATTGTCAATTAAAGTTAGTCAGCTATTTTACCACTAAACCTATCTGTTTGGTATGTTTTGATTATACTACATTCACCGTTTCATGTCAATAAATTTTGGGTTTTGCTTGACAAAAACAGTGATTACAATATAAACTATACAAAGATACCTCCCGTCAGCAAACGGCGGGAGTTTTATTCCGATGTAAATACTTATTGTACCGATAGGAATACTAAATGATTTGAATATGTATTAAGGAGCGTTTTTATGCTTAATCAGTTTTCAAGAACACAGCTTTTGATTGGCAAAGAAGCTATGGACAGGCTTTCAAAAACAAGAGTTGCAATTTTCGGAATCGGCGGTGTAGGCGGATACACGGCGGAGGCTCTTGCAAGGAGCGGAGTCGGCGAGCTTGACCTTATTGACGATGACAAGGTGTGCCTTACAAACATCAATCGCCAGATTTTTGCAACAAGAAAAACAGTAGGCAAATACAAGGTTGATGTTGCAGAGGAAAGGCTCAAGGACATCAATCCCGACATAATCATCAACAAACATCAAACCTTCTACACTCCCGAAACCTCGGAAAAATTCGACTTTTCAAAATACGACTATGTAGTTGACGCAATTGACACGGTAACAGGCAAAATTGAGCTTGTTATGCAAGCCGACAAAGCCAAGACGCCTATCATCTGTTCAATGGGGGCAGGCAACAAACTTGATCCTACAGCGTTTGAGGTTGCCGATATTTACAAAACCTCGGTCTGTCCTCTTGCAAGGGTTATGAGACACGAACTCAAAAAGAAGAGGTATCAAAAAGCTGAAGGTTGTTTATTCAAAGGAAAAGCCTATCACACCCGTTGACGATATGGCAATAAGCTATAAAATAAATTGCATATGCCCTCCCGAAACTGAAAGAAAATGCACCCAACGCAGACAGGTTCCCGGCAGTACCGCATTTGTTCCGTCGGTTGCAGGTCTTATCATAGCCGGCGAAGTTATCAAGGATTTGATTAAGTAAATATAATTTTTAATAACGCAAAGCACCGAGAGAAATTACTCTCGGTGCTTTGCTTGTTTTTATAGGATTTTTTACAGTTGATATCGTGATTAAACAGATTAGATGATAACCGATTCTTCCTGAAGTGATTTGTTACGGAGAATCTGAACCTCATCGCCTTTGGTAATGAAAAGCCGATAAAGAAATACATTGACCTTTTCTCCGACGGTAATCGGAGTTTCGTCAAGTCCTCTGTACGCATAAACCGTGCCTCCGTCACATTTTACGGCAATTTCGATATTGTCGCCTCTGAACGAAGTCTTTATAACCTCGCCGACGGATACAGACGCTTTTTGTGCGGTTGTTTCGCTGAGCTTTGTCACCTTTACAAATTCGGGACGGATAACTGCACGGTCAACATTATCGACAACATCAAAGGTCTTGAACTTTGTATAATCGTCAAGCGTAGTAGTCTGACCGAAAAATGATGCGGAAAATGCGGTTTGGGGATGCTGATAAATGTCAATCGGCGAGCCTATCTGCTCAATTCTGCTTGTTTGTAATTATAATTTCATCGGCAACCTCAATAGCCTCGCTCTGATCGTGGGTTACAAATATACTTGTAACGCCGAGCCTTTCAATCATATCTTTAAGCCATGAGCGAAGCTCCTCCTAACCTTTGCGTCAATTGCGGCAAATGGTTCGTCAAGCAGAAGAAGATTCGGGTTTGGCGCAAGCGCTCTTGCAAAGGCAACACGCTGTTTTTGACCGCCCGAAAGCTGGCTTGGATAACGCTTTTCAAGTCCTTCAAGACCGATAAGCTTTACAAGCTCATTTACTCTTTCCTTGATAAATTTCTTGCTCTTTTTCTGAATTTTCAGACCGAAAGCAATGTTATCAAAAACTGTCATATATCTGAAAAGAGCGTAGTTTTGGAATACAAAGCCTATGCCTCTTTTGCTTGCGGGAATATCGTTGACAACCTTTCCGTCAATTACAATTTCGCCGCTGTCGGGATTTTCAAGTCCTGCAATCATACGAAGAATTGTTGTTTTGCCGCTGCCCGAAGGACCGAGAAGTCCGATAAGCCTGCCCTTTTCAATACCAAAGTTTACATTGTCGGATGCCTTGTAGTCACCGAAAGTTTTATTTATATTTTTAAGCTCAACATACATTACGCATCCTTCTTTCCTTTGTATTCAACCACACTTCTGATAATCAAAATCGCAATCGCCATAAGCACAAGTATTGATGAAACCGCAAATGCGGGAACATACTTGAACTCGTTGAACAAAATTTCAACATGGAGAGGAAGTGTGTTTGTTTTTCCTCTTAAATGTCCCGAAATTACCGAAACTGCACCAAATTCACCCATTGCTCTTGCGGCACAGAGTACAACTCCATAAAGGAATGCCCATTTTATGTGTGGAAATGTTATTTTTCTGAAAATAGTTGTGCCTTTTGCACCCATAAGTGCGGCGGCTTCTTCCTCATCCGTACCCTCGGATTCAAGCACGGGAATAAGCTCCCTTGAGATGAACGGGAATGTTACAAACACGGTTGCAAGGATAATTCCCGGAACGGCAAAGATAACCTTGATTCCAAGTTCGCTTAAAAGCGGATATATCGGGCTTTGTCTGCCGAATGTGAGTACAAATATAAGACCTGCGATTATGGGCGAAACCGTTACGGGGAGGTCGATAAGTGTTGTAAGAAGTTTTTGCCCTTGAATCTGAACTTTGTAATTGACCAGGCGGCAAAAATTCCGAATACCGTATTGAACAGTACCGCAAACACGGTTGCTTCAACAGTAAGCACAATTGCCTTTACCGTGTAATCATCGCTGACAGCCTGCCAGAACACCTCTGCACCGCTTTTGAAAGCCTCGCAGATTACCGTAACAAGAGGAAGAACGAGCATTACGAATACAAATAAAAGTGCAATGCCTATGAGTATGTACTTTACAACCTTTGAACGCTTTGTTTCTTCGTACATTTTATCTTCCTCCTTTCAGAATTTTTGCATTTCTGTGCTGAACCATATTTACAAGGAACAGAATCAAAAAGATGCGGCAAGCATTACAAGTGCGATTGCCGTTGCACTTTTGTAGTCATATTCCTGCAGCTCCGACATAATGATAAGCGGAGTGATTTCTGTTTCAAACGGCTTGTTGCCTGCAATAAAAACAACCGAACCGTACTCACCAAGACATCTTCCGAATGCAAGACCAAAGCCTGTGAGAACCGAGGGAAGAATTTCGGGAAGAATAATTTTTCTGAAAATTCTGAATCTGCCCGCACCCATAACTCCTGCCGCCTCTTCATAAACAGGATCAAGCTTTTCAAGAACAGGCTGAACTGCTCTTGTTACAAAAGGTATTCCAACAAACACGAGTGCAACCGTAATACCAACTCTTGTGTAGGCAATGCTTATGCCGAACTTTGCAAAAAATCCACCGATAAGACCTGTGTCGGCAGTCAAAGAAGTAAGTGCAATGCCTGCAACCGCTGTCGGAAGTGCAAACGGAAGCTCAATCATACCGTCAAGAATTCTTTTGCCCGGAAATTTGTAACGAACAAGCACCCACGCAAGAATTACACCCATAACGGCATTGATGAGAGATGCAATAAATGCGGTTATAAAACTAACCTTGTAGCTTGCAAGCACTCTTTCACGGGTGATTGCCTCCCAAAATTCAGATGGCTCATCTGTGCCGTATAAATAACGAGAGCGCCAAGAGGAATCAGCACAACAAGGCTTAATAATGTAATTGTTACACCCAAAGAAAGACCGAAGCCCGGGATTACTCTTTTTGCTTTTTTTGACTTTTTTGCCTGAACCATTATCACACCTGTTTCCCCTGTAAAATATCATCCGACATCAGACAGAATTGCCTATAAACTGCCTGATGTCATTTTTAATCGGTTTTATTTTTCTCGTAAATCTTATCGAAGATACCGCCGTCTGCAAAGTGCTTTTTCTGAGCCTCGTCCCAACCGCCGAAATCGTTGATTGTTACAAGATTAATGTTGAGGTCGAACACATCGGAGTATTCCTTCAAAATTTCCTTATTATAAGGCGGTAATAGTTATCGCCTGCAATACGCTGAGCCTCATCGCTGTAAAGATAGCTTAAATACTCTGTTGCAACCTTTCGAGTGCCTCTTTGGTCAACCACTTCATCAACAACAGCAACAGACGGCTGTGCAAGAATGCTGACGCTCGGAGTTACGATTTCGTACTCGTCGGGATTGTCCTTGATTGAAAGATACGCCTCATTCTCCCAAGCAAGAAGAACATCGCCCTGTCCGTTTTCTACAAATGAAGTTGTAGCACCTCTTGCGCCTGAGTCAAGCACAAGCACATTTTGATAAAGCTTTTTAATGAAATCTTCAATTTTTGCCTCATCACCGTTATATTTCTTGTCTGCATATGCCCAAGCGGCAAGGTAGTTCCATCTTGCACCGCCCGAAGTTTTCGGGTTTGGAGTGATAACGCCCACACCGTCTTTTGCAACATCATCCCAATCCCTGATGTTTTTCGGATTACCTTTGCGAACAAGGAATACAATTGTTGAAGTGTATGGTGAAGAGTCATTGTCAAACTCATTTACCCAACCGTCCTCAATCAGACCTGCGTCACGAATTGCGTTTACATCGTATTCAAGTGCGAGTGTTACAACATCCGCCTCAAGACCGTTTGCAACCTCAAGAGCCTGTTTGCCCGAACCGCCGTGTGACTGGGTAACTTCAACATCCTGTCCTGTTTCTTCTTTCCAATGCTTTGCAAAGATTTTGTTATATGATTCATAAAGCTCTCGTGTAGGGTCATACGAAACATTTGTTAATGTTACTTTTGAATCGTTTGTTGTATCTTTTTTTCCGCATCCTGTAAAGGCAACCGCTGACGCACCTAATACTGAAACTGCCAATACTGCCGATAATACTTTTGTTCTTAAATTTTTCATTTTGATTACCTCACTTCAAATTAATTTGATTTTAGATTCTGACAGGCAATTACATACAACAGTACGGCTTGCCTCCAAGTGAGGTACACATTCGTATTTTCTTCAGATTGTAAATGTTTTTCATAAGCGTCACCTTTTGGATTTTTGAGGTTATTTTATTTAACCTATAATTCCTATCAATTTACTATGCGTTTCTTTGAGAACTATTTTATACTGTACAGGGTGAAAAGTCAAGGTAAAATTTTCACACATCCAACACTTTAGCAAATTGCAACAATACACAAGCAATATTTTTCGCAAAAATAGTAATAAAATCGAAAAAACAGGCATAAAATAACGGATAGGTATTTTCAAATGAAATATGCCTATCCTAAAAAAGAAATATTTTTTTGCGTAAATCTATTGACAAATCTATATAAAAAAAGGTATAGTAGTATTAAATCAATAATGATTATTATTTTGTTCAAAAAGTAAATACACAAAGGCGTATTGAGTATTTTTAAATTTCAAAAATTAATTTAACGGAGGAAATATTATGGCTAAAACAACAAAGTATTCGGGAACACAGACAGAAAAGAACCTTGAGGCTGCTTTTGCAGGCGAATCACAGGCTCGTAACAAATACACATATTTTGCGTCTGTTGCCAAAAAGCAGGGCTTTGAGCAGATTGCAGACCTTTTCTTAAAAACGGCAGACAACGAGAAAGAACACGCAAAAATGTGGTTCAAGGAGCTTAACGGAATCGGCGACACAGCAGAAAATCTTCTTGCCGCTGCCGAGGGCGAAAACTACGAGTGGACAGATATGTACGAAGATTTCGCTAAAACTGCCGAGGAAGAAGGCTTTACAGAGCTTGCACACAAGTTTCGCCTTGTTGCCGCAATTGAAAAGCATCACGAAGAAAGATACCGTGCATTACTCCGCAATGTTGAAACTGCAGAAGTTTTCAAAAGGAGCGAAATCAAAGTTTGGGAATGCCGTAACTGCGGTCACATTGTTGTAGGCAAAGAGGCTCCCGAGGTTTGCCCCGTCTGCAACCACCCACAGAGCTATTTTGAAATTCACGCAGAAAACTACTAATTCTGATTTAATCAAATATATAAAGGAAACTCCACCGCGTTTCACGGTGGAGTTTTGTGTTTAGTATCAAATTAAATTCAAAAAACTTACTCTTCTTCGGGATATTTCATGCCCCAGCTTTTGCGGATGTCGGTCATGATTTTCATAACATCCTTTGTGTAGTCAAGGTGCATAAGAGCCGTGTCGCCCTCTATCGCCTTTTCCATATCTTCAACCTCATAAAGCAAAGCGTCCTTTGTCTGACCTGCCGAGATTGTTTCACAATGGCCGTCAGCCGTGTATGTAATCTTTGCCTCCATGCCTCTGGGATATTCAAAGATTTCAACATAACCCTTGTCAAACGAGATTGTGCCACGCTTTGGCTGTTTTGCGTGAAGTGAAAGAATGACAGTTGCCATTTCCTCCTCTTTATTCTTTAAAAGAATACTCGCTTGTTCGTCAACGCCTGTTTCTGCATATTTAACCTGCGACAACACATCGTTTGGGCATGAGCTCATAAACATACGAACAAACGAAAGCGCATACACACCGATGTCAAGCATTGCACCGCCTGCAAGATTGCGGTTGAAAAATCGGTTGTTCATATTGTACTCTTTGTAACTGCCGAAATTCATCTGAATAAGCCTAAGCTCGCAAAGGTCACCTGAATTTACCTTTTCAAGAAGTGCCTTGTAAATCGGCATATGGAAAATTGTCATTGCCTCTGCAAGCACAACATGGTTTTTTTCTGCAAGAGAGATTGCCTCGTCAAGTTCATCTGAATTAAGCGTTATCGACTTTTCGCACAAAACATGCTTTCCTGCCGCAAGAGCCTTGCGAAGATATTTTATATGCGTGTTGTGCGGTGTGGAAATGTAAATTATGTCAACATTTTCGTCTTTAAACAGCTCATCAATATCGTTGTAAACCTTTTCAATGCCGTACTTTTCGGCAAACGCAACCGCCTTTTCATGGGTACGGTTTGCAACGGAATAAAGTGTCTGTCCTCTGCTTTTGAGTGCGGCTGCAAGCTCATTTGCGATAACTCCGCAACCGAGTGTTGCCCAGTTGTAGTTTTTCATAAAAACACCTCCGTATATTTTTCGAGAAAAGTTTAACACACGGAAATGCGTCTGTCAACGGTATTAGATGGCTTTTCTCGTATCTGCTCCGTACTTTTTCATAATCTTGCGAAGTTCGTTATTTTCGCTTTTTGAAAGGCTAAAATACATAAATCCGTGCTTAACAGTTTCATCACCGTCACACGCAGGCATATATGTATTACAGCCTATTCTTATTGATGCCTTTTCGGAAAAACCGCAAGACGGTGAATCAAAATATGCGGATTTGCCCTCAAACATTTTCTTCACGGTTTCGGCATCTTCGGCAGACATCTTAGCGTCAACCTTGTCGCAGTACTCAACATCAAAATACACGGTAGGCTCACACGCATAGAAACTGATTTTCGGCACGGCAAATACTGCGGCGGCAACGCATAAAACAATTGCAACCACAATTACAGCAATCTTTTTCTTCATAACATTCACTCCTTTTCGCTTATCCCTTTAAAAATATATTATATTAAGCTTGTATCATAATTGTATCATTATAATTTAATAGGCATATACAACAATTTTAAAATCATTTATTTGTAGGTTAAAAAATTTTTCGTCAATGCTTACAAGAGAGCAATTTTACTTTTGTTGAAAAGGCACAAATTGCATACAAATTCAAAGCCTTGCTTATTGAGAAAAATCGGTCTGAAAATATGCAGAAAAGCAGTTTTTACCATATTATAAAGGCATAAAAAGAAGAATTTTGACGAGGTAGTTATTGTAACTAAAATTGTGAGCAAAGTAAACTTTATGTTTATAAGGTATTTTGCTTGTTTATTTCGGGCAACAGGATTACAATAATTGTGGAAAACGGAAAAGGATAGTATCGTTTACAACGGTTATGTGATTGAAGAGGTTAGAAATTAATGGAGAAAGTCAAAAAAATGCTCTCACTTGCGTTTGCAAGTCTGTTTAGAAGAAACAAAGGTCAGAATACCGTAAAAGAAAAGCGACAGCGCTCACACCAGATAAATATGCTGGAAGGTCCGCTCGGAAAAAAAATTCTTCTTTTCACACTTCCGCTTGCAGGATCCAGTATTCTTCAACAGCTTTTCAACTCAACCGATGTTGCGGTGGTCGGCAGATTTTCAAGCAGTCAGGCACTTGCCGCAGTCGGAAGCAACGCTCCGCTCATCAATATGCTTGTGCTGTTATTCACGGGACTTTCGGTCGGCGCAAATGTTTTGATTGCACGATATATCGGTCAAAATGACCGTAAAAAAGTTTCGGAAGCTGTTCACACGGTAATAACACTTTCACTTATATGCGGATTTCTTCTTCTGATACTCGGTCAGATTATCGCAGCACCGCTGTTAAGGCTGATGAACACACCGGATGATGTAATTGACCTTGCGGCAACATACCTGAGAATTTACTTTATGGGCATGCCGTTTGTAATGCTCTACAACTTTGGTTCGGCAATTTTGAGAAGTGTCGGCGACACAAGCCGTCCGCTCTACTGTCTTGTAATTTCAGGTATTGTAAATGTTCTTTTGAACCTCTTCTTTGTAATCGTCTGCGATATGAGCGTTGCAGGAGTCGGCATTGCAACAGTAATTGCCGACGGCATAAGCGCCGGACTTGTTATGATGTTCCTCATCAGAAACGAGGACGAATCAATCAGAGTCAATCCAAAAAAACTTTCATTCAAGAAAGAACATCTCATTATGATTTTGAAAATCGGTGCTCCTGCAGGTATTCAGGGTATGGTTTTCTCAATTTCAAATGTATTCATTCAGACAGCCATAAACGGCTTCGGTTCACAGGCGGTTGCAGGCTCATCGGCTGAACTCAACTTTGAGTACATTACATACTATATAGTATGTGCGTTCAGCCAGACAGCCGTTACATTCACAAGTCAGAACTACGGCGCACTTCAATTTGACAGATGCAAAAAGGTGTTTAGGCTTTGTATGCTTTTCAGCTGTATTTTCACAGGCTGTGTGAGCGTTATATTCATGCTCGGAAGCGGATTTTTCATCACCTTCTTCACAACCGACCCCACCGTTATCAAGTACGCAATCATCAGAATGGCGATTGTTATGCTCCTTGAGCTTATGACAGGTTCATACGAAATCAGCGGCGGTGCGCTCAGAGGAATCGGACATTCACTCCTCCCTGCAATCCTCACAATCTTCGGTTCTGTTGTGTTCAGAATCATCTGGCTCTTCACAGTATTCAAGGCATTCCACACCTATGATATGCTCCTTATGGTTTACCCCGTTTCATGGCTTATCACAGGCACATCCGTTTTGATTGCCTACTTCATCATCAGAAAAAGAGAATTCAAAAAGGTAAGCGCCGCTTTTGAAATTTAAAATCAAATAGGTTTTTATGGCTGACATCGGCATTGGTGTCAGCTGTTTTTGTTTAGAAGAGGCTCTAAAATTAAAAAAATAATAGAAAGCAATTATTTCGTACTTTTTGTGCGGAATAATTGTTTTTTTGCTGTGTTTTATGTTATAATCCAATTATAAACACACGGAGGTGCGACAATGACTAAACGGACTGTTGCCAACAATTTTTTATACTACATTTTTTGCGGATTCAGCGGTGCGGTTACTTCGCTGATAGTATGGCTGTTTCTAAAACTTATGGGTTTGGGAATCGGTCTTGTGTGGGATACAATTCCGTCAAATTTTGATTTCAAATTTTATCCGATTATCGTCTGTACGGCGGGCGGACTTATTCTCGGAATATGGCAAAAGCTGACAAATGCCGTTCCCGATGAACTTGACGAGGTTATGAAAAAGGTAAAAAAAGATAAATTTTACCCGTATAACAAGGTGCTTTTGCTCTGCATTTCGGCACTTTTGCCCCTTGTTTTCGGCGGAAGTCTTGGCCCCGAGGCAGGCTTGACAGGCGTTATCGTCGGACTTTGCTACTGGGCGGGAAGTCATATGAAAGACGCTAAAAGTAAAATTCCCGAACTAATGCAAATCGGCATAAGCGCAACCCTGAGTGCGGTATTCTACGCACCGCTTTTCGGTCTTGCATCGGTCAATGAAGAAAGGCTTGACAGCGAAGAAAAGCCTACCGATATCCGTTCAACAAAGCTTATTTCAAACATCATTGCCGTACTTTTTGCGGCGGGAACTCTGTTTTTGCTTAACTCGATTTTCGGCGGAAGTATGGGACTTCCACGACTTGGTGGTTATAACATTACAAATTTTGAGCGTTTGTGGGGAATTCCTCTCGCACTTTTGGGTGCTGTATGCGGTTTTCTGTTTATCGTATCTTCAAAGATTTTCGGAAAATTTTTCGCACTCATTCAGGGTAAACTCGGCATTATTATCAGCACAACTCTCGGCGGAATTATCCTCGGTGTTATGGGTACATACCTCCCCCTCACAATGTTTTCGGGCGAAGAAAGCATTACCGTTGTCAAGGAAAGCTTTGCCGAATTTGCACCGTGGATTCTCATTATCAGCGGTGTGCTTAAACTTGTTCTCACAAACATCTGCATAAAGTCGGGTTGGAAAGGCGGTCACTTCTTCCCCGTCATCTTCTGCGGAGTAAGCATCGGCTACGGTGTTGCAATGCTCGGCGGACTTGACACGGCATTCTGTGCGGCAGTCATAACGGCAGGACTTCTCGGTGTCACAATGAAAAAACCGCTTGCCGTAACAATGCTCCTTTTGCTCTGTTTTGACGCAAGAGTTATTCCGTGGATTTTGCTCGCCGCATTCCTCGGAAGCATTATTCCGACTAAAATTTTCGGCAGTAATAAAAAGAAAGCTAAGTGAGCATATAAAAACTGCTTTGCGAACCACCGTTTCCTTTGGAACACATTGAAGAAATGACCGCTCTTATGGGTGGCTACGGTTCAATTAAATAAAACCAAGAAATCCGTGTTGTAACCATGCAACACGGATTTTTATATAAAGAACAACCTCCCCGTAAGCTGAAATGCTTTGCAGGGAGGTTGTATTATTCTTATATGGAATTTTATTTTACTTGCGGATAATTATTGCTTTGCCGTTGCAATGAATCTTTCCGTTTGAAACCGTAACTGTTTCACCGCTGATTTCGTTCTTATAGTCGCCGTCGGGGAGGTCAACTTTTACATAAGCCGACTTTGATTTAAGGCTGAAAATGCCGACTTTTTTGCTCTTGTTGTTGTCACGCTCAAGAATTGCAATATCGTTTTCATCGTCTGCATCAGCCCTGAAATAATCGTCATCATCAAGAACGGTTTTCTTGATTGTATCAAGCTTTGCAAGAAGGTTACTTAAATCAATGCCTGTGTTGCGTGGGAAAACATCCTTGTCAAAAAGCTTGGAGTTTCATCACAACCAAACTCCTGGCCTGCATAGATGAGGGTTGAACCCTTCAAGAAATACAGAAAAGCTGTATAATTTTCAAGGTCGCTCCTGTTCTTTACATAATGGCAGATTCGGGGCTGATCGTGGTTTTCAAGGCAACGCATTTTATCGTAATTCTGCGGATAAATTGCCTCCTGATAATTGAACATATCCATATAATTTGAAAGTGAGGTTTCGCCCTTCAAATATTTGTCGAAAACCTCACGGATATCGTAGTCATATTCCATATCAAAAGCGTCAAAAAGCTCATAGTCGCTTGCGGTATAAATTCCGCTCTTGCGAGAGAACACATTGAAAGAGCTGTGTACGCTTTCGGCAAGCCAAATGCAGTCGGGATTTACCTTTGAAACAGCCTCTCTCGCCTGTTTCCAAAATTCAACGGGAACGAATGATGCAACATCACAACGGAAGCCGTCAACAATTCTCGCCCACATAACGAGTGAATCAATCTGATACCGCCATAATTCTTTGTTAGAATAATCAAGGTCGATTATGTCGCTCCAATCGCCGACTTTGTTGCCAAAATTGCCGTCCGGCTTTCTGTAGAAAAATTCGGGATGTTCAACCGAAAGATTTGAATCGGGCGAAGTGTGGTTATAGACAACATCAATGATGCACTTCATGCCCTTTGCGTGAATTTTTTCAACAAGGCTCTTGAAATCGTCCATTGTGCCATATTCGGGATTTGTTGTGCGATAGTCCTTGTTTGCATAAGGACAACCGAGAGAGCCTTTTTTATTCTTGACGCCAATCGGATGAATCGGCATAAACCAAATGATGTCAGTACCGAGTGACTTTATTCTGTCAAGATCCTCTGCAACGGCATTAAATGTGCCGTCATTTGTGTGGTTGCGGACATAAACCGAATAAATAACCTTGTTTCTCAAGCTGATTTCAGTATTTTTTGCCATTTAAAACATCTCCTTATGTATTTTTCCACGGTCTGTTTTTACCGTTCCAACCTCGTTCTGCCCAGTAATTTTTATCGGCTTCATTCCAGCCGCTTTTCTGAATCATTCTCATAATAAAGAAAAAGCCTTTTGTTTTTAACCCTGCCTTAACTTTGCCGTTATTTTTCTTTACCTTATTGGCAATTGAGGTAGTCTTTTTGTCAATTTTCTTTTTGAGTTCATCGGTGACGCCTGAATAATTTGTTGCACGAACATTGACACCGTAACGATAAGTTTTTGGAACGCCCCAAAAGAACATACTGTCGGCGATATCCTTGTTGGCAGATTTTGTACCCGAACCTGCGGCTGTCGAAATTACAACCGCCTGCTTTGTGAACATTTTCTGTTCGGGACGGTGAACCATCCAACGATAACCGTAATGATCAAGAAATGCTTTCATTGAGCCTGTGCAATGATAAACATACACGGGCGTTGTGAAGATGAGTACATCAGCCTCGTCCATAGCCTCGGTAATCTTTTTCAGTCGCTCATAATGCGGACAAAGTGTTTCGGATTTTAGAAAACACTGCGTACAACCTACGCAAAAATCGCCGAAATCTCTCGGAAGAAAAAACTCCGTAACCTCGCCGCCTAATTTATCGGCAACCTGCTTGCCAATATGATAGGTTGAGCCTTTATGGTTCTGACCGTTTATTACTGCAATTTTCATTTTATGTCACCAAATTCATCAATTTCAAGTCAATTTTAGCACAACAAAGCAATATTGTCCATATGATTTTTATGCCTTTTAAGAGCATTTTTATGCGGATTTTTTATTAAAAAAACAGCTCCCCGAAAACGGAGAGCTGTGATAAGTACAAATAGATTTGTCAAACGAATCAGAAGTCGATTTCTGTATCGTAGTAGCAAGCCTTGAGAAGTTTTTCCATTTCTTCCTGATTTGGCTGGCGTGGGTTAGAACCTGTGCAAGCATCGGCAATTGCGTTCTTGGCAACTTCGGGGAGCTTTTCGAGGAATTCTTTTTCGTCGATAATGCTCTCGTCAGCCTTAACGCCGCCCGGACCGTAGTTCTTAATGCCCTGCGGAATGTTGAGCTGATCGTTCATTGAACGGAGTTCAGCGATGAGTGCGTCAACAAGTTCTTCTGTTGTTTCGCCCTTGAGGTTGATGAACTTAGCAATCTTAGCATAACGCTCAGCTGCAACAGGATCTTTTGAGTTATACTTGATAACCTTAGGAAGATACATAGCGTTTGCACAGCCGTGAATAATGTGACCGCCTGTGAAAGCCGCACCTGTCTTGTGAGCCATTGAGTGAACAATACCGAGCAGAGCATTTGAGAATGCCATACCTGCAAGGCACTGTGCATCGTGCATTTTATCACGGCAAGCCATGTCGCCCTCATAAGACTTCTTGAGGTTGTCGTGAATAAGCTCAATTGCGTGGAGTGCAAGCGGATCTGTGTACTCACAGTTGAGAGTTGAAACATAAGCCTCAATTGCGTGAGTCATAGCGTCCATACCTGTGTGAGCAGTAAGTTTAGCCGGCATTGTTTCGGCAAGTGCAGGATCAACGATAGCAACATCAGGTGTGATATTAAAGTCAGCAAGCGGATATTTGATACCCTTTGCATAGTCTGTGATAACTGAGAAAGCCGTAACTTCTGTTGCAGTACCGATGTTGACGGGATAGCGCAGAATTTAGCCTTTGTACGAAGTGTCGGGAAACTGAACGGAGTGATGATTTCCTCAAAGGTTGTGTTAGGATACTCATAGAATACCCACATAGCCTTTGCGGCATCAATCGGAGAACCGCCGCCCATTGCAACAATCCAGTCGGGTTCAAATTCACGCATAACAGCGGCGCCCTTCATAACTGTTTCAACAGATGGGTCAGGCTCTACGCCTTCAATAAGCTTAACCTCCATACCTGCTTTTTTAAGATAGTCAACAGCCTTGTCAAGAAAACCGAAACGCTTCATTGAACCGCCGCCGACAACTACAACAGCCTTTTTGCCGGATAAATTTTTAAGACTTGAGAGAGCATCCTTACCATGATAGAGATCTCTCGGTAAAGTAAATCTGTACATTTTAATTACCTCCTGAAAGGATATTTTGTCAACTTCTCCTTGACTACCGTAATTATAACACCGAAGATTTATAAAGTAAATACCTTTTTTGAAAATAATGTGTGTTTATTTTGTGAAATTTTCACTATAGTTCTTTATTGGAATTTATATTGAGAAATATGCTCAGTTACAGCCCGTAAATGTTGTCATCTCCCTTGGCATATTTCTTAACAGCCTCCATAAAAAGCTTTGCAGCAGGATTTGAAATATTCTTTCCCCATGCCATAACATAGGCTATGCTTGTGTCCGCATCATCAATAAGGTATGAATCGGTGTATTCGTTAGAAGTGTATGCGGCAACCGAGGTTGGTACGACAGACACGCCGATTCCCGAAGAGGACGATACATATATAGAAACGAGATCGTCAAATGAATTACTGATTTTAGGAGTTATATGGAATGTGCGGAACAAGTCCATAATTTCCATATACACAATCGGTGCAACCGATTCCGAAAGTACCAGAATACTTTCGTCAGCCAATTCGGAAAGCTTAACGCTTTTTCTTCCGCTGAATTTTGAATTTTTCGCTGTTACAACGGACAAAGTTTCATTATGTGTAATGATTGATTCAATACCCGAGCTTTCGGGAACCATATCTCTCGGCATAAAGCAGAAGTCGTATTCACCGCCTGTGATTGCAAGTGTGCGGTCAGCCTCGTCAAGCTGTCGCACATCAATCGTGATTCCCGGATATTTTTCCGCAAAGTCGGCTATACATTTTGTCGGGAACGAAAGCGAGGTAACATCACAGCCGAGCGTAATTTTACCCTGACCTCCGTCATGCATCTGCTTGATAACGGTTTTTGCTTTCTTTAAAGTTTCAACAATTTCAATCGCATAGGGCAAAAGTGCCTTGCCCTCGCTTGTTATGATAACATCACGGTGAGAGCGTGTAAAAAGCTGAACCCCAAACTCCTTTTCAAGGTCGCTTACATATCTGCTGACGGTTGACTGAGAAACATAGTTCCGCCTTGCCGCCTCTGAAAAGTTGAGCGTCTGAGCCACAGTTATAAAGCAATTGAGCTGATTTATATCCATAATAACCTCCGTTTTGACAATTTCCCGCAGTATTTTGTCGGTTTTTTTCAATATTATGCAAAACTGTAAATTTAAGACTGCCAAATCGTCATTTTTGCATAATCAACGGTATTGAATAATTTTTCCATATTTGGTACAATTCAAGTATAGCATAATAATATGCAAAATGTAAATAACTTATTTTAAAACAAGGAGCTTAACGAATGAAGAAAATAGTTGTAACCGGTATGGGTGCGGTAACACCTGTCGGCATCGGTGTTGAAAACTACTGGAATAATATCACGGCAGGTGCATCGGGCATTGACACAATTAAGACTTTTGATCCGTCTGAACTCGCTGTTCAGATTGCCGGCGAAGTAAAGGACTTTAATCCGTCCGACTATCTTCCAAAGGATTTAATCAGAAAAACAGATCCATTTATGCAATACGCTTATATTGCGGCTGAGGAAGCCATGAAACAGAGCGGAATCAAGATTGAACCCGAAAGAACAGGTATTGTTATGGGTACTGCAATGGCAGGTATTGCAACAATCGCATATACTCAGGAGGCACTCACAGGCGCATCACACAAAAAGGTAGGTCCTCGTTTTATTCCCAAAATTCTCGGAAACATTGCCGCCGCAAATATCGCAATCGACTACAACATTCAGGGACCGAGCTTTACGGTAAGCACAGCTTGTTCGTCAGGCGGTGACGCAATCAACACAGCTTGCATGTGTATGCAGAGCGGCAAGGCTGATATTATGCTCGCAGTAGGAGCAGAGTCCGTTCTCTGTCCTCTTGTAATTTATTCGCTTGCCAACGCAAAAGCTCTTTCAAGAAGAAACGATTCGCCAAGCACTGCAAGCCGTCCGTTTGATGTTACCCGTGACGGTTTTGTAATAGGTGAAGGCGGCGGTGCGCTCGTTCTTGAAACAGAGGAACACGCTCTTGCAAGAGGTGCGAAGATTTATGCAGAAATCAGAGGTTGCGGCAACACGGATGACGCTTATCATGTAACTGCTCCGCATCCCGAAGGACGAGGTGCAATCGCTTGTATGAAACAGGCAATTGCAGAGGCAGGAATCAATCCTTCCGACATCGGCTACATCAATGCCCACGGTACTGCAACAAATAAGGGTGACACAGTTGAAACATCTTCAATCAAGAAGGTTTTCGGCAACACTCTCCCCTATGTAAGCTCAACAAAGGCGCAACAGGTCATATGATGGGCGCAGGCGGTATTACAGAAACAATTACCTGTGTCAAGGCTATTGAAACAGGCACAGTTCCGCCTACAATCAATCTCAACGAGGTTGATCCCGAATGTGCCGGCATTGACTTTGTTGCAAATACCGCAAAAAAAGCGAAATCAACTTTGCCATGTCAAACGCATTCGGATTCGGCGGTCAGAACTCAAGTATTATCGTAGGCAAATACGGCAAATAATCTGCCGACAAAACAACATACAAGCAACACACATATGTGTGTATAAAATAATGTACACCCATACATAATAGGACAGGGGGATATTATGAATTTAACATATGATTCACAGATGTTCAGAGAAACATTTGAAAGTGAATTTACATGGCTTAACGGCTTTATGAGAAATGTAAGACGCTTTTCGGATAAGCCTGCCGCAATTGATCCTCAGAGCGGCAGAACATGGAGCTACAAAGAGCTTAATGCCGATGCAAACAGATTTGCAAACGCTATGAAAAAAGACGGCGTCAAGAAAAACGACATCGTGTTTATGCAGCTTTACAACTCACCGCAGTTTTTGTTCGGTTACATTGCGCCGCAGAAACTCGGTGCAATCTCAAATCCCGCTAACTTTAACCTATCACCGGGCGAAACCGCTGAAATTATGGGACACAACAAGCCTGTTGTTTATGTTTACGATGCAGACATTATGCAAACAGCCGTACAGGCTCTTGAAATCTGCGAGCATAAGCCAAAATTGATTCTCTGCGTTAATAATTCCAAAAAGGAAGTAACTCTTCCCGAAGGACACATTTTCTTTGACGATTACATCAAGGACAGTAGTGACGAAAATCCGCCTGTTGACTATGCGCCGCATATTTATGACGAGGTTTTAAGACTTCAGACCTCGGGTACAACAGGCACTCCAAAGGGCGTTCCGCTTAACGCAATCAACGAAGTTCTTTCGGCTCACGATGTAATTATGCACTTTCCGCTTTCACCCGTTGACATTACAATGAATATGACGCCATGGTTTCACCGTGGCGGTATTCATTCGGGCGGTCCTACACCTACCCTTTATGCAGGTGCGTGTCTTGTGATTATGAGAACATTCAACCCGAGAAGCTGCATGGACTTTATCGAAAAATACGGCATTACATTCATCACAGGTGTTCCGTCAACTCTTGAGATGCTTGCAAACCGTCAGGAAAAGCATCAGAAAAACCTTTCTTCGCTCAAGGGCATTATTACCATGGCAGTCCGCTTGAAAAAGCCGCTTGCATCCGCTATCAGGAACTTCTCTCCCCCAACATTTTTAACGGCTACGGCACAACGGAATCTTTCTGGAATACATTTCTTCGTCCGTATGACCTTCCTGAAATGGCAGGTTCGGCAGGCAGATCATGCACAGATGATGAGGTAAGACTTGTAAATGTTTATGACGACAGAAAAGCAGAGCCCGATGACACAGTCCCCTGCGATAACAAAACAGAGGGAGAAATCATCATCAAATGTCCGAACAAAACTACATACTGCTATGTAAATAACGAAAAGGCTACAAAAGACAAGTTCTACAAGGGTTGGATGTACACAGGCGACATCGGCACTTGGAACAGCGAGCAGTTTTTTACAATTGCAGGCAGAAAAGATGATATGATTATCAGCAAGGGTGAAAATATTTATCCTGCAAGAATTGAGGAAATTCTTAACTCACACCCGAAGGTTCAGGAATGTATCGTAACAGGTGTTCCCGATTCAACAAGAGGCGAGTGCGTTGCGGCATATGTAATCAAGGCCGACGAAAGTCTTACGGTTGCAGAGCTTATCAATTTCTGTGACAGCTCACCGAATATTTCAAAATATCAGGCTCCGAGATACTACCGTTTTGTCAACGATCTTCCGCAAACCGCTACAGGCAAGAAACAGCATTTTGTAATAAAAAAACAGGCAGCAGAGGACCTTAAAAACGGTTTGTTGCTTAAAAAATAATTACGGATTTTCCGTATATATGTAATGGAGAAAATATGACCGAAAAATTATACAAATCAAAGGTTTCATACTATGAAACAGACTGTATGAACATTGTTCATCACTCAAATTATATCAGATATTTTGAAGATGCAAGGATCCAGTATATGCACGACATCGGTTGTGATGTTGCCGAAATGCAGTCAAAAGGATTGTATATCCCAAATGTTGACGCATATGCCGTTACAAAAAGCCGCTTAAATTCGGCGATGAGTTTTCCGTTGAAGTAAGCCTTGTATTTTTTACGGGTTCAAGAATGATTTTCGACTATAAAATCTTCAACAATAAAAACGGAGAACTTTCTGCAACAGGCAGAACAACACACTGTTTTGCAACTCCCGAGCTAAAGCCGATAAGCATAAAGCATTCAAATCCCGATTATTACAACAGACTTCGTGACAATACTGTCAGCCCGGAAGATATTACAATAAGAAGATAAACAGTTTTACAAGCAAAAAGTGCGTACCGAAATTCGGTACGCACTTTTTTGATATAGGAAAATAGGAAAATATCAGTCGTCAAAGTTGGGAGTCTGAATTGCATCGTAGCCTGTTTCTCCCGTACGGATTTTAACCGCCTGTTTAAGATAGTAGGTAAATATTTTACCGTCACCCGGGTTGCCCGTAAAGGCTGTTTTTCTGATTGCCTCAATTGTTTTTTTCTCCCATTCTTCGGAAGAAACAACAATTTCAAACTTGATTTTCGGCAAAACCTGAACATCAACCTTCTGTCCTCTTACATACTCCGACATACCACGCTGAATTCCGCAGCCTACAACCTGATACGCTGTAATTCCGTTTACGCCGATATCCGTGAGAGCCTTTTTGACATCTACAAACATTTCTTCACGAACAACGGCCTCTATTTTTATAAGCTGAATATCGTTATTGTTTTCCATACTTTAAAACCTCCGTTAGTTGTCAAGACCGTTAAATGACGGATAAGCAGCTTCACCGTGCTGTGAAACATCAAGTCCCATAAGCTCATCTCTGAGGTCAACTCTGATTTTACCTGTAAGAAGTCTTGTTATGCCGTAGCAGATGAGTGTTCCGACAACCGCAATTACAATTGTGATGCCGATACCTGCCGCCTGAGCACCGAACTGTGCAAACTCACCGTACACAAGACCGTTACCTGCACTGCTGTTGATTGCCGTGCATGAGAACACACCTGTGAGAAGTCCGCCCCAGATACCGCCTGTACCATGACAGCTGAATGCGTCAAGCGCATCGTCAAAGCCGAATTTTTTCTTGCCGTATGAAATCATAATATAGCAAACGGGGCTTGTTGTCAAACCGATAATAACTGCCGCCCACATCGGAACAAAGCCGGCACCGGGTGTGATACCTACAAGACCTGCAACCATACCTGTGCTTGCACCGATAAGCGTAGGCTTTTTGTTCTTGATAATATCGCAGAGCTCCATGAGAGCATTGCGGCTGCGGCTGAAACACCCGTTGTCATAAATGCGTGAGCCGCAAGACCGTCGGCGGCAAGTGCAGAACCCGCATTAAAGCCGAACCAACCGAACATAAGGAGCGACGCACCGAGTACAACTGTCGGGATATTGTGAATTCTGTAAATTGAATGTTCATAATCGTGACGCTTGCCGAGGAGTATGCAAAGTACAAGTGCCGAAACACCCGAACTGATATGTACAACATCGCCGCCTGCAAAGTCGAGAGCACCGATACCGTCTGCACCTAAAAGTCCTCCCTGTCCCCACACCATGTGAGCGAGCGGATAATAAACGATAAGCGACCAGAAAATTGTGAAAACGAAAATTGACTTAAACTTCATTCTGCCTGCAACCGCACCCGTGATAAGAGCAGGGGTGATTACGGCAAACATCATCTGGAACGCAGAGAATACCATATTCGGAATTGACGCGTCATCCGTGTAGCCCTCCGTGAGTGAAACACCCTCAAGACCGAGCCAACGGAAATCACCGATAAAAACATTTCCCGAAGGAGCAAACGAAAGCGAATAACCGAAAAGCACCCACATAACAATTCCGACACCGATAATAAAAATTGATGTCATCATTGTATTTACAACATTTTTCTTTCGTACAAGACCGCCGTAGAACATTGCAAGACCCGGAGTCATTACAAATACGAAAGCCGCACAAAGCAACACAAAGCCTATATTTCCTGAATCCATTTTTAACCTCCACATAAACCGTTTTGCCGAAGCAAAAAAAATAAAGCTCACAATGTTTTTATCCGATTTTGCAAGTTTTTAAAAATTTGTTGCAAAATCAGAAGAAACCAAAGTGAACTTCCTTGTCCTTTTTATATTCAGTTTTCCGAAAACTTCGTAAGACCTTTGCCTTACTGTCTTGAATTATAAAGCCTAATCAACCGATTGTCAATACTTTTTTGAATATTTTTTAAAGTTTTTTGCTGTTTTTTAAATTACAGTTTACAATAACAGGTCAAAAATCTAAGCTACGGCACAAATTTAATTTTTGCAAGTTTATTTAATTTTCTTGCAAATTATTTTTTTGATTACAGCATATTCTTTGTAGCGTTTGTAGCGGCGAACTGTGTTCGCCGCTACATTAAATTGTGCAAACAGCTACTATACTACGCTCGGGCATAATATGTTTTTTTATATTGCAAACCATCTTCCCGACCGCAATTTTCCATTTTCAATTTTCAATTTTTCATTTAATGAACCTATCTACACGAATCAGGTACGGCGGCTCGCCGTACCGGCGGATAATATCGTCCCTACAAAATAAAAGCTACGGTCAACATAGTCCTGTCAACCGTAGTTAAAATCAAGATATTTTATTTTGCAAAATCGGACGCTCTGCTTTCACGGATAATATTAACCTTAATCTGTCCTGGATATTCAAGCTCTTCTTCGATTTTTTTACAGATATCTCTTGCAAGCGGAATCATACGCTCATCATTGACAATTTCAGGCTTAACCATAACTCTAACCTCACGGCCTGCCTGAATTGCAAAGGTACGCTCAACACCGTCAAAAGAAGACGCAACCTCTTCAAGCTTCTGGAGTCGCTTAATGTAGTTTTCAACATTTTCTCTTCTTGCACCCGGTCTTGCGGCTGAAATAGCGTCTGCCGCCTGTACAAGACAGGCAACAATTGTTCTCGCCTCAACATCACCGTGGTGAGCGTGAATAGCGTGAATAACAGCGTCGCTTTCCTTATACTTTTTGGCAAGATCGACACCAATCTGAATATGTGTTCCCTCAACCTCATGGTCAATGGATTTACCGATATCGTGCAAAGACCCGCACGCTTAGCAATTGTAGGATCAAGACCAAGCTCGCTCGCCATCATACCTGCAATGTATGAAACTTCAAGAGAGTGATCAAGTACATTCTGACCGTAGCTTGTACGGTAACGAAGTCTGCCGAGAAGCTTGACAAGCTCCGGATGAATGTTATGAACACCTGCGTCAAGCACGGCTCTCTCACCTGTACGCTTGATTTCGGATTCAACCTCTCTTCTTGCCTTTTCAACCATCTCCTCAATTCTTGCGGGATGGATTCTGCCGTCTGTAATAAGCTTTTCAAGTGCAATTCTTGCAATTTCTCTTCTTACAGGCTCAAAGCATGAGAGCGTGATAGCCTCCGGCGTATCATCAATAATAAGATCAACACCCGTAAGAGTTTCGATAGCTCTGATGTTACGGCCTTCCCTACCGATGATTCTGCCTTCATCTCGTCATTGGGCAGAGGAACAACCGAAATTGTTGCCTCTGAAACCTGCTCAGCTGCAAGTCGCTGAATTGCAAGCGAAATAATGTTTCTTGCCTTGTCGTCTGCTTCCTCTTTGAGCTGTTCGGTGTATTCCATAATCTTAACCGACTTCTCGTGAGCAAGCTCATTTTCAAGCTGTGAAAGCAAATAGCTTTTAGCCTGTTCTGCCGTGTAGCCCGAAATTTTTTCAAGCATTTCAAACTGGCTCTTTTTCAGAGTTTCAACTTCTTCGAGTTTTGCATCTGCATCACGAAGCTTTTTGTTGACCTTTTCTTCCTTGCGTTCCATATTGTCAAGCTTTTTGTCAAGAGTTTCTTCCTTTTGCTGGATTCTTCTCTCCTGACGCTGAACTTCCTTGCGTCGATCGGAAATTTCTTTCTCGCTCTCGTTTCTGAAACGATGAACCTCGTCTTTACCCTCAAGGACTACTTCTTTTTTCCTTGCTTCGGCTGTTTTGATTGCATCAGCCACAATCTTCTTTGCCTCCTCCTCAGCACTTCCGATTTCTTTCTCGGCTGTGTTTTTGCGGATGGCAATTCCAAGGAAAATACCTGCACCGGCACCGATAACAACTGCGGCGACAATGCAGATAATACTTATCCACAATGGCAATCTGGACACCTCCTTAGTTTGATTTTTTAATATTTCACAGTTCCCAATCAATTAGACTTTAAAGGTGCCGTTAAAAAGATATTCAATTTTCATTTTTACTTTGTAAATATTTTTAATACATTATATATACATACGCAACCGCAAAACACCGTACAGATTGCACAGAGCGTTTCAAAAGGCGAAACGCCATAAAAATTACAAAAAATATCTATATATAACGGCTCTTTTAAAGAGTCTGATTAAAAAAGTCGCAAAAGTCAAAAACTGTACTTTTGCCAAAATCCGCATCAGCGGACTATACAATTTTATAATAAAATAACCAAATTGTCAAGAATAAGCACGGGAATTTTGCAGATAATTATTACTGAAATAAAAAAGATTACAGCTTTTTGACGGTTACAGCTTAAATTTGCCTTAAAAAAGCAAAATGTGACCGTGTTTTTTACCGTATTTGTAAAAAACTCAAAAATTTTTCGTTAAATTTTTGTCAAGCTATTGAAGAAATGAAAAAAATGTAATATAATAGAAGCACCTTAGAATTTTAGGAGGAATTTTTTTATGTCAGTAAAAGTTGCAATTAACGGTTTCGGCCGTATCGGTCGTCTTGCTTTCAGACAGATGTTCGGTGCTGAGGGTTACGAAGTAGTAGCTATCAACGATCTTACAGATCCTGCTATGCTCGCAAACCTTCTCAAGTACGATACAGCACAGGGCGGCTACTGCGGTAAGATCGGTGAAAACCTTCACACAGTTGAGGCCGGCGAAGGCTCAATCATCGTTGACGGCAAAGAGATCACAATCTACGCTAAGCCAAACGCTGCTGAGCTTCCTTGGGGCGAACTCGGTGTTGATGTAGTTCTCGAGTGCACAGGTTTCTATACATCAAAGGCAAAGAGCCAGGCTCACATTGATGCCGGCGCTAAGAAGGTTGTTATTTCTGCTCCTGCAGGCAACGACCTTAAGACAATCGTTTACAGCGTAAACGAAAAGACTCTTACAGCTGACGATACAATCATTTCAGCTGCTTCATGTACAACAAACTGCCTCGCTCCTATGGCTGACACACTTAACAAGTATGCAGAAATCCAGAGCGGTATCATGTCAACAATCCACGCTTACACAGGCGATCAGATGATTCTTGACGGTCCTCACAGAAAGGGCGACAAGAGAAGAGCAAGAGCAGGTGCTGCTAACATCGTTCCTAACTCAACAGGTGCTGCAAAGGCTATCGGTCTTGTAATTCCTGAGCTCAACGGTAAGCTCATCGGTTCTGCACAGCGTGTTCCTGTTCCGACAGGTTCAACAACAATTCTTACAGCTGTTGTTAAGGGTTCTGATGTAACAGTTGAAGGTATCAACGCTGCTATGAAGGCTGCTGCTTCTGAGTCATTCGGTTACAACGAAGATCCGATCGTTTCTTCAGATGTAATCGGTATGAGATTCGGTTCACTCTTCGATTCTACACAGACAATGGTATCAAAGATTGCTGATGATCTTTATGAGGTTCAGGTTGTTTCTTGGTACGACAACGAGAACTCATACACAAGCCAGATGGTAAGAACAATTAAGTATTTCGCTGAGCTTGGCTAATCTGAATTTACAGATTATTCTTTGGGCTGTCCTTTTTGGACAGCCCTTTTTGTTTTCCTTTTCGGAAGATATTTATTCTTATTTTTCTTTATTCGTAAAATTATGTTTTAAAATGTAACATTCAGTCGCAGTTTATAAAATATACACGAAAAATTAGTTTTAAATTTTTTGAATTTGCTTGAAATTGACATATAATTTTGGTATTATATAAGTGTGAGCAAACAATCAACAATCAACAGATATTAAGCAAGGAGCAATTCTTATGAATTACAGCTTTAACGAGGCAAGACCGGCTCTTGAAGTTTTTCACACCGGCGATTCAGTGCGTGCATATGATTTTTTGGGCGCACACCTCGTGAACCGCAACGACAAAAACGGAGTGGTGTTCCGTGTGTGGGCGCCAACCGCAAGGAGCGTTTCGGTTGCAGGCGATTTTAATAATTGGAACAACGAGGCAAACTATATGTATAACATTGGTTACGGTGTGTGGGAAGTGTTTGTCGAGGGTGTAAAAGAGTTTTGTACATACAAATACTGCATTGAAAGCGAATACGGCGACAGGCTTATGAAAGCAGATCCGTATGCTTTTCATGCACAAACCCGCCCAGGTCAGGCCTCTGTTGTATATGATATAGAAAGCTATTCGTGGAATGACAGCGAATGGTTTAATAAACGCAAAGAAAACAACATTTCATCGTCACCGATGAATATTTATGAAATACATGCAGGCTCATGGAGAAAATATCCTGACGGCAACTTTTTTAACTATCAAAAGCTTGCCGATGAGCTTATCCCCTACCTAAAGGAGATGCACTACACCCATGTTCAGCTTATGCCGATTATGGAGTATCCCTATGACGGCAGCTGGGGTTTTCAGACAACCGGCTACTATGCCCCGACTTCACGCTATGGCACACCGTCTGATTTTATGGCTTTTGTTGACAAGCTTCACGGTGAAGGCATTGGTGTGATTCTTGACTGGGTTCCGTCAAATTTTCCGACGGACGATTTCGGACTTGCAAGGTTTGACGGTTCGCCTCTTTATGAAAGCAACGATCCAAAAACGAGCAAGCGTGACTCATGGGGAACCTGCCTTTTCAACTACGCAAGATTTGAGGTTACAAGTTTTCTTGTTTCATGCGCAATGTTCTGGCTCGACAAATATCATATTGACGGCTTGAGAATCGGCGCACTCTCCTCTATGCTCTACCTTGATTACGGTAAAACCGAGGGTGAATGGGAACCGAACAAATTTGGCGGAAAAGAAAATCTTGACGCCGTTGATTTTGTAAAAAGACTCAACACGGCTGTCCATATGTACCACCCCGATGTTATGATGTTTGCCGAGGAAAACACATCGTGGCCAAAGCTTACTCATAAAATAGAGGACGGCGGTCTTGGTTTCGACTTCAAGTGGAACATGGGCTGGATGAACGATATGCTGCACTATATGTCACTCAATCCGATGTGGCGGCCGTTCAATCATGACAGTCTTACTTTCAGCTTTTATTATGCTTTTTCAGAAAAATTTCTTCTGCCGATTTCACACGACGAGGTTTCTCACGGCAAAGGCTCACTCATAAAGCAGATGCCCGGAAAGTATGACGAGCAGTTTGCAGGTGTGAGAGCATTCATAACATATATGTACGCTCATCCGGGCAAGAAACTCGTGTTCATGGGAACTGAAATCGGACAGTTTGACGAGTGGAATCACGAAGAGGCAATTCAATGGGATTTGCTTGAATTTGAAAAGCATAAAAAACTCAGAACATTTTTTAAGGAGCTCAACAAATTTTATCTTGACTGCAAGCCGCTCTACGAACTTGACACGGTCTGGAAAGGCTTTGACTGGATTCACCATGACGATTACACAAACAGTGTTATTGCATTCAAGCGCACCGACAAAAACGGTGATGAAATTGTTTCGGTATGTAATTTTCAGCCCATCAGGCGTGACGAATACTGCATCGGTGTTCCTAAATACGGTCTTTATGACGAGGTTTTCAACTCTGATGAAGAGCGTTTCGGCGGAAGCGGTGTTGTAAACGGTAATAATATCAAAACCGAGGTAATGAAAATTCACGGTTTTGATCAGGGCCTTTCGCTCACTCTCCCCCTCTCAGCGTAATCTATCTGAGGTGTGCAAAAGAGCTTGACCCCGATGAAGCTCAGAAAGAAAATTGATATTTTCAGTCACAGGACTGTAATTAATAAGTTTAATAAAGATAATAAAATAAATATCGGAGGTATTTTAAGATGTTTCCAAAAAAGGAAGTAGTGGCTATGCTGCTTGCCGGCGGTCAAGGATCTCGTCTTGGCGTGCTTACCAAAAAGCTTGCAAAGCCTGCCGTACCGTTTGGCGGCAAATATCGTATTATTGATTTCCCGTTATCTAACTGTGTAAATTCAGGCATTGACGCTGTAGGTATTCTCACACAGTATCAGCCTCTTGTTCTTAACGAATACATAGGAAACGGACAGCCGTGGGATCTTGACAGTATGCACTCGGGTGTAAACTGTCTCAGCCTTATCAGGCTGTTGACGGTGCAGACTGGTATTCGGGAACAGCCAATGCAATTTATCAGAATATCAACTACATTGAGCGTTATAATCCTGAATATGTGGTCATCCTTTCGGGCGACCATATCTACAAAATGGACTACAACAAGATGCTTGAATATCATAAGGAAAAGAATGCCGCTTGTACAATTGCGGTAATTGATGTTCCGCTTGAAGAAGCCTCAAGATTCGGTATTCTCAACACAAATGAGGACGGCTCAATCTACGAATTTGAAGAAAAGCCTGCTCATCCAAAAAGCACTAACGCTTCAATGGGCATCTATATTTTCAGCTGGAAGGAACTTAAAAAGTATCTTACAGAGGATGAATTCAAAGAGGGTTCAAGCCACGATTTCGGTAAGGATGTCCTCCCTGCCATGCTTGACGCAGGTGAGCGTATGTTTGCATATCCTTTTGAAGGCTATTGGAAGGATGTGGGAACAATCGACAGCCTTTGGGAAGCTAATATGGATCTTCTCGATCCAAAGGTTACTTTAGACCTCAAGGATATCTACTCAAGAAACCCGATGATGCCTCCACACTATGTTTCAAACGAGGCGTCAATCCAAAATTCACTCGTTGCCGACGGATGCAATGTTTACGGCAACCTTGAGTTCTCAATTCTCTTTGCAGGTGTTACAATCGGTAAAAATGCTACGATTAATTCTTCAATCATCATGCCCGGTGCGGTAATTGAGGACGGTGCCGAGGTTCAGTTTGCTATCATTGCCGAAAACACCGTTGTAGGCAAAAATGCAAAAGTCGGACAAAACCCCGAAGAAACGGAAAATATTGACGACTGGGGAATTACTGTTGTCGGTGCAAATACCGTTATCAAAGAAAACACCGTTATCAAAGCAAAAACCATGATAGACAGCGACACGGAGGTGGACGGCAATGAGAAGTAATAATGTACTCGGTTTCATCTTTGCGGCAACACTTGACGACAAAATCCCCGAGCTTGCATCTTCAAGAACAACTGCAAGCGTCCGATCGGCGGAAAATACAGAATTATCGACTTTGACCTTTCAAATATGTCAAACTCAGGTATCAGCAATGTAGGCATAGTTGCAAAAAGCAACTTTCAGTCACTTATGGATCATGTGGGTTCGGGCAGTGCATATGACCTTTCAAAGAGAAGGAGCAATCTTTCAATTCTCCCACCATATGACGGCAAGGCTTTTTCAAGCTTTGTTGAAACAATCTACAATATGCACGGCTACATTGAGCATTGCCGTGAGGAGTATGTGCTTATTTCACAGGGCAATGTAATTACTAACATTGATTACACAGATGTTTTTGACTTCCACTCAAAGAAGAAGGCAGACATTACACTTATATATAAGAATCATGCAATTCCGCAAGGCTATGACAGACCGATTACCCTTGATGTAGACAATGACGGCAAGGTAAATCAAATTTTTGTAAAGCCCGGTGTTGTTGACAAAGGGGTATTCAACCACGCATACGGCTCTATTCTCATCAAGAAAGACCTTCTTATGAGTGAAATCCGAAACGCCATCAGCGTTAATCAGCTTGATGTAAGGCGACTTATTCAGAGCAGTCTGGGCAAATACAGTATTTATGCTTATGAAAATAAGGGTTACTGTGCGGCAATCAGCTCAATCAACGATTACTTTGAGTTCAATATGGATCTTATGAAAAAAGAAGTAAGGGATGAGCTTTTCAATCCGCAAAGACCTATCTATACAAAGGTAAGAGATGACGCTCCGTCACGCTACGGACTTACAAGCAATGTGAAAAATTCAATCATTGCACAGGGTTGTGTTATCAACGGTGAGGTTGAGAACTGCGTTATTTCAAAGGGTGTTTATGTCGGCGAAGGCGCAAAGCTTTCTAACTGTATTGTAATGCAGGACACAAAAATAGGTTGCAATACCAACCTCAACTATGTTATCATAGATAAGGATGTTACCATCAAGGATGGTCGATCACTTATGGGATATGATTCGTACCCCATTTATATTGCTAAAAAATCTGTTGTATAAAGTTGTTTAAACAGGAGGTAATCTTACAATGAGAATTTTATACTGTGCTTCAGAGGCTAATCCTTTCTGCGGCAGCGGCGGACTTGCTGATGTAGCAGGAAGTCTTCCGCACACACTTTGCAGAAAAGGTCAGGATTGCAGAATTGTTGTTCCGCTTTACGGCACAATTCCGCAGGAACTTAAAAACTCCATGAACTTCATCACAAACTTTACCGTGCCGGTTGCATGGCGTCATCAGTATTGCGGTTTGTTCTGGGCAAGATGGAATGACTGTACATACTATTTTATTGATAACGAATATTATTTCAAGAGAGGCACTCTCTACGGTCATTATGACGACGCTGAAAGATTCGCTTTCTTCTCCCGTGCAATTCTTGAAATGCTTCCTTACATTGATTTCCATCCCGACATCATTCATTGTAATGACTGGCAGACGGCTCTTGTTCCTGTTTACTACTATCTGTTCTATTCACACAGACCATGGTACTATAACATTAAGAGTCTGTTCACTATTCACAACATCCAGTATCAGGGTGAATACGGCTGGGAAGTTAACACAGAGTGCGTCGGCATTCCTGCATCCGAAACAAAGATTCTTGAAATGAATGGCAAACTCAATATGATGAAGGGTGCTATCGAAACAGCTACCCGTGTTTCAACGGTTTCTCCAAGCTATGCGGCTGAAATTAAAGACCCGTGGTTCAGTTGGGGACTTCATGACGAACTCAATCTTCGTCACTACAAGCTTTGCGGTATCAAGAATGGTATTGACACAGAAAGCTATAATCCCGAAACAGACTATCAGCTTTATCGCAACTATTCAAAGGACGATATGAGCGGCAAGGGCGAATGTAAGCGTGCTTTACAGGAGCGTTTGTGTCTTGAACAGCGCTGGGATGTTCCGCTGGTCGGTATGGTAACAAGACTTGTTGCACACAAGGGACTTGACCTTGTAAGAATGGGCCTTGAGGAGCTTATGGACACAGAAAATATGCAGTTTGTAATTCTCGGTTCAGGTGACAAGGAGTACGAGGACTACTTCAACTATATGCAGGCTAAGTATCCGGGCAGACTTTGCTTCTGTCACGGCTTTGTTCCTGAACTTGCAAGAAAGATTTACTCAGGCGCAGATATTTTCCTTATGCCTTCTGCTCAGGAGCCTTGCGGTCTTGCACAGATGATTGCACTCCGTTACGGCACAATTCCTGTTGTTCGTGAGGTTGGCGGTCTTAAAGACTCTGTTTTCGACAGTGCCGACAACTACGGTAATGGATTCACATTCAAAAACTATGAATGTGCAGATATGCAGCTTGCCGTAAGACGAGCATTGTGGGGCATTCAGGACGACCAGGGTTGGCATCAGCTTATGTGGCGTGCTATGATGAGCGACAACAGTTGGGATCGTTCTGCTCAGGACTACATCAATCTCTACAACGATACCCTCAAGTGGGCTTAATCGTGCAGTCAAATTTTATAACAAAAAATTCAGTCGGAAAGCAGATTTCAAATTTGCTTTCGACTTTTATTTTATTTGAAATAGCAATCTCGTAGGGGCGGATATTATCCGCCAGCACGGCGAGCCGCCGTTCCCAATTCGAGCAGATAGTTTGATGGAAAAACAATTCCAATGCCCGAATTAGGTGAATTTATGTTTACAAAAAATTATTTTTCACAAAAACAAAAAAGGTTGGAAACTACTGCGGGGAGCAGTCGATTTCCAACCTTAAAATTTTGCATTAGCTTTTCATCAGGTTCTCTTTATTGCGTGCGGAACACGAATTTTACCTGCAAGCTTACCAAGAGCAAACACAAGAATAATCTCGGGAATGCACTTAACGGCAACACTGATAAATCTTGCTGTAAGATAAACTGTGTACGGTGTTGAACCGCCGCCGTAGAGTGTGTAAAGCCAGAAAGCTGCAAGGAATGTTTCAACGCAGAGCATATTTGTAAACCATGCAAGAACAACTCTGAGCGGAGTTACATTGTTCTTATAAAGAAACATACCGTAGATAAAACCAGTAATAAAACCGTTGATTGTAAAGCCGGGAAAATATGCGCCTGTCGGAGCAATGATAAATGAAAGAATATCTCCCAAAGCGCCAACAATTGCGGCAGGAATCGGTCCGAACATTACGCCTGTTACGGCTACGGGAAGGAACGCTGCGCTGAGCTTTACATTGTTTCCGAAAAACGGAAGTGTGCTGTTTGCAAAAAATCCAAGAACAATACGGAGTGCAAGCAGCATTGCAATTGCCGCAAGAGTGTAGATACTCTTCATTTCAAGCAAAGAGCTTTGAATTTTTTTGAGTTGTGACATATTTTTTACCTCCTGAATCTCTGTTGTTGCTTCAGGAAGAAAAAAGCGGACAGATTGCTCTGCCCGCTGAATTATATGTCCCAAAGTAACAGCGGGATGCGAAATCTGTACCGCAGGATAAACCTTTCGTTCTTGCGGCAACTCCCCGTCCGCAAAACACTTCACGCACAAATTTCTACTCTGTGATAGATGCCTTTCGACACCGTATGCTATTATACGCCTGAATTTGCTGTTTGTCAACCAAAAATTAATTTCGGGTTTACTGAACTGTTGCTTTTTTCTTCTTTGTAAGAAGGGCATCGAGGCTGTTGATAAGTCTTGAAAGCGGCTTGTAGATTATGAAAACAACTACCGAAATGATGAGTCCCTTAATGATGTTGAATGGACCTACGCAGTACAGGCAGAATGTAAATGTGCCGTCAATTGCAGGGAAAATTGCCTGTCCCATTTTGATAATTTCTGTAAGCGGCATAAATGACGAGTAGAGCGGAACAAGCACGAATGTGTTGAGAACCACACCGATAGCCGCCATTGCAACCGTACCCGTAAGCATTCCGACAATCGCACCGACTCTTGTTTTTTTGTACTTGTAGATGAAACCTGCCGGCAGAATAAACGAACAGCCGATGAGGAAGTTTGCAAGCTCCCCTACTCCGCCTGTGCTTGTGCCTTTGATAAGGAACTTAACAAGAATTTTTACAAATTCAATTACTACACCGGCAATCGGCCCCATGCTGAATGTTCCGACAAGAACGGGAACTTCGGAAAAATCGAACTCATAGAATGAAGGTGCGATGAATCCGAGAGGAAATTCAAAGAACATAAGAACTGCCGAAAGTGCCGCAAGCATTGCGGTTACGGCAAGCTTTGTTGTCTTTGCCGTGTTGTCTGAATTGATTGTTTTTGCTTTTGATTTTGTCATTACGACCACTCCTGAAAAATTATTTCGAGTTGTCGGGAAAAGAAAAATCCCGCTACAAATGTAACGGGATTGCGTACCAAAATAAAACAGACGAACCGCCTGTTCTGCCGCATCTTCTCGTATCCGGACTATAACCGTCGGTGTCTGAATTTCACAGACTCGGCAGGCTTTCACCTGTTCGTGGACTTTAACCACCGGTGGAGAATTTCACTCCGCCCCGAAGACAACTGTTGATTATATTATATGCCGATTTTCGGATTTGTCAATATCTCTTCAATGTTTTGAGATATTTTTTCGTTTCATCGTCAATTCTGAAACTTTCAACGCATTTCCGAATCATTTTATTAAAGGTTGCATTATCAAGCGAATTTGACTTTATGTACCGCATAGTCTGTTTTCTGCACTTTGCAAGTGCTGTTGCAACAAGCCATGCCCTTGCCATACTCACATAATAATGCGGATTTTTCGCATTGTCGCAACATTCAAGCACCGTGTCTATGTACTCATCTTCAAGATAATAGTCAAGCATCAGCACAAGACCTGCACGAATTATCCACGGATTGTCGCTTTTGGTGTATTCACAAACATGAGGGAAAAATTCTGATTTATACTTTTTGGTTTCTTTGAGATTTGCACAAAAGCCGTCGCAAACCGCCCAGCTGTCTATACGCTGTACAAAATCATCGCTGTACATCAAAAATTCTTCATAGCTTTCGGTTTTGAGCAAACCGATTACAATACCTCGCATTGTTTTTTCTTCATAAGAATTATCGGTTGTCTGCTCTAAAAAACTGCGTCCGTTGCCCTTAGAAATATCCTTGCCGAGCTTTCGCATAACAGGCATTCTTACTCCGATAAAAAAGTCCTTGTCATTGTCGGGAATCAATGAGGAATGAAAGCTTCTGTACTTTTCATCGGCATATGAACGAAGTCCCCTACAAAATCATCATAGTCATTTTTAGTCCAATTATCTCTTATAAGCTCCATAATACACCGTTATTTTTGCTTATTCTTTCTTTTGCTGTCATAAATTTCACACGGTGAGTTCAGGTCAAGATATGCAATATCGTGGTGTGGCACTCTGTCCTCAACCGGCGGAAGCTGCATATAATCACCGAAAACCATTCTGAGATACTCGTCATAGCCAGACATACACGGCATTTTTATGCCCTCAAATGTGACATAATCAACGCCCGAATAAATGTGTTTCGGATACTCAATTTTCATCCAATGAGGGCCTGAACAAAGCTCCGTTACACACTTGTTTTTATCAAGCCTGTACTTAATCATATGCTTTTCGGCAGTTTTCCAAATCTTTTCACGGAGCTTTTTCCCTCTGAAAATTGAAAGCAAAGCCTTACTGCCTGCCCCCACAATTCCGCCGTGCTTTTCGGGAACAACCTGAGCCAAAAACAGCGAATAAAGCATTGTCCACACATACTGCATTTTGCGTGCAAAACGGCTGTCGGGACAAACATCAAGCGGAAATACATCAAGCACAAGTCCGTGCGGAATATCAACCTCGGTCTGATTTGTCTTGACCATAGTGTAATTTGTGTCGGTTACGGTCATAAAAATATTGCCCGTGAACATATCGCTGTCGGTTTTGAGAAGTCGGAATCTTCCGTCTGCGCCCTGTTCATGCCAAAGCTTGTACAGCTTTTCGTAGTCCTCCCGTGGCAGCATAACATCAACATCATCATCCCACGGAACGAATCCGCCGTTTCTGAGCGCACCGATTAACGCACCGCCGATGAGATAGAATGTGAGATTGTTCTTTTCGCAAAAGTCCCTGAAATACACGAGCATATCAAGCTGTTTAAGCTGTAACTCACGCAAAAGTTCGGGGGTAAGTTCTACTTTTTCAGTCATAAGTATCTCCGTAAATATCAAATACGGGCGGAGATTATCCGCCCAAAAAATTATTTGTATGAATGACCGGGAAGTGTGTTTTCCCTGATTTTTCTTTTTACCTTTTCAATGTGTTCTTTCGCACCGCTGTTTTTGATTTTCTTCCGCCATGACGGAATCTGAATCAAACCAACAATCGTACCTATTCCGTAGGCAACATGGAGCAACGGGAAAATGAACGGCAAAAACACAAACTGAGGCTGAACATTTTTCATTGTGCAACATCCGACAGCATTTACAATATCAAACATTCCGTAAATTATCAAAAGAATGTACAAAAAAAGCGGAAGTCCGAGAAATGCAAGCACGGAACAGCCGAGAAGTGCCATTACAAAAAGAAACGGTGCAAAGTGAAAGTATGAAAGACAACCGGGACATTCCGAGAGTGTAAGTCCTATCCACCGTCCGTTTGAATACTTCTGCCTTATCATTCCGTGAAGGTCGTTTCGTGAATGCTGATACGAAATAATATCGGGGCAACAGCACATCTTGTAGCCCGCCATTCTAATGCGGTAGTGAAATTCATTATCCTCGGTTCTGCCGAGATTTTCGTTAAATCCGCCGACCTTGGCAATAACCTCTCTGCGGTAAGCCGCATGAAAAAGGCTGTCAAGATATTCCTTTTGCGCAAGCGGCCGTCTGTACGAAGCAACCGAACTGCCGAACAGAGAATCCTCAGCCGCAAGCAAGGTAAGCTTCCAGCTTGAAACATTTGAAGTGATATTCGGTCTGCCGCCGCCTACAACATTTTCGCCCTGCTTTATGTTATAAACATTTCGTGAAACAAAGTTTCTCGGAATTCTTGCGTGAGCGTCAACTCTTATGATAACATCGCCCTTTGCGGTCATCAGAGCGGCATTCCATGAGGTTGCCTGATTACGCTTTACGCATTGAACAACGGACACATTCCAAAAGCCGTAGTCGGTATCACGGAATTTTTCCATTTTCTCTTTAGTATCATCGGTTGACATACTGTCAACAAATACCACCTCAATTTTATCATGCGGATAGTCCTGAAGTGCAATATCCCTGAAAAGTCCGCTCAAAGCATTCGATTCGTTATAGGCTATCATACAAAGTGAAACTAACATATAATATCTCTGCTCCCTTCAAGCTCGAACAACCATTTTGCAGACATTGCAGAGGTTGTCAGAAAATAAGGTACGGCATAAAATGCCGGAACAACAAAAAAGCACAAAGCCGCCCAACCGATAAAACCGATAAACAGCTTTATTGTGGAGATGAAGTTCTTTATTGAAAAAGCCATCATTCTCGGAAGATAAATTCCGAGCGGCAGATGTTCGTTAAAACCGTAAGCCAAAAATGTATAATGAACAAAAATAATGTAACACACCACAACAACCGCAGTGCTGACGATAAACGCAAAAACAAGCAATACAGCCACAACCGCCGTGAGTGAGGGTGAATTGTCAATTATTTTATCCGAAACCGCACTAAGATAATTGAACACATTGAGCAGACCGCTTATGATAAAAAACAAGCCGACTGAAATTACATCAAGAATCACAGACTTAAAAAATAATTTCGGCTTTTTATAATAGTAAAAAACATCAAGAGGACTGCACTCTCTGCCCCTGACTACATTACACACACTTCTGTAAACTCCGTTTATGAGCGGCAGACACACAACAACAAAAGCAAAAAATACAAGCCCGAAAATCATTGTAAGCATCTGCTGAGTCTGATTCGGATTTTTTACATCATAAAGTCCTGCCACAGACATTGCAAGGCTGAACGCAAACAGCCCAGTCAAAAATGCAAGCACAGCGACCATTATCTCTGAGATAATCACCGACCGGTTTCCCTCAAGAACCTTTTTTGCCTGTTTTCTAACAGTTTTTTCCGTATTCATTAGCATTCCCTTTTCATCTGAATTTGTTCATAACGAAACGCATTATTCTCCGTCAGTAAACATTCTGTACATTGCCTCAAGGCAAATCTGAGCGTGTTTAAAGAAGTTCTCCTTATCCATACTTTCGTCTGCATTGTGCATACGAACATCGTCATTTTTGAATGCAGGACCGAATGCAACACCGTGACCTCCGAGCATTCTTGCGTATGTTCCGCCGCCTGTTGAATAAAGCTCAGCCTTTTCACCTGTTACGCTTTCATAAGCATCAGAGAGAAGCCTTACAAGCTTGCTGTCCTTATCGGCATAAAGCGGTTCTTCGTGATTGAGAACAGTAACCTTGAGGTCGCTGATTTTTGCAACCTTTTTGAACTGTTTGAGAGCTCTGTTTCCGCTCACGGTAACGGGATAACGGATATCAAACACAGCCTTTGCGGTCTGTCCCTCAATATTCACGCTGCTGAGGTTTACGGTGAGCGAGCCCGAAACAGCGTCGCTCATTTTAAGACCGAGTGATCTGCCGTTTGTTTCCTTGTTAATTGCGTAGTCAATAAATGAACAGATTGAACCTGTTTCCTTTGTTGTGTAAACATTTGAGATAAGGTCAACAAGTGCAGCTGCGGCATTGTAGCCCTTGTCCGGTTCACACGCATGAGCCGCTTTGCCACGGCTGATTATCATAAGACCGTCAATAGTGTAATTAAATTCAAAATCACCGTCACTTGCATCTGCAAGGCGCATGAGAGTCTGCTCGTCATAGTCTGATGAATCAAGCATTACATACGCTCTGTCGGGAACTGCATTAACTGCTCTGCCTGCATGGAACTGGCTGAGTGTTGTTGCATTATTTAAAAGTGTGCTGACTTCAAGCTGAAGAATACCCTTTTCGGCAAAGCAAATGCCGTAGTCGCTGTCGGGAGTGAATGCCATGTCGGGAAGTGGATTTTTCTTGAAATAATTTTCCATATCCTCCATACCCGTTTCTTCACCCGTGCCGTAAATAGCACGCAGAGTGTTCACGCCCTTTACACCGCTGTCCTTGATTGCTTTCAAACAATAGAGAGTAACAAGAGCCGCACCCTTGTCGTCTGCAATTCCTCTGCCGTAAAGTCTGCCGTCCTTTTCGGTAAGCGCATACGGCGGAACGCTCCAGCTGTTTCCCGCAGGAACAACATCAAGGTGAGTAAGCACACCGCAAAGCTTTCCGCTGTCGCCAAGGGTTATATGACCGCTCTTGTCGGTTGTTCTCTCCCCTGTCAGTCCGAAATCTTCTGCTCTTTTAAGAATAAAATTCAAGGCATTATCGCACTCGTCATTCTTTTCACCGTCAACCGATTCAAAAGAAAGAAGTGTGTTAAGATCCTTTAAAAGTTCGTCTTTGAAGTCAAGTATTTTGTTTCCAAACATAATAAATACCTCCGTACTTAAATGCTGATTGTATCTTTATCAGTTTTTATTTTTCTTTTTTTAACTGTTTTAACGGTCACAATAACCGCACAGTAGATTAAAAATACTCCGAATGCGCAAAGGCTGATTTTGACACCTGTTGAAAATCCGGGTGTTTCGTAGGTGAACACAATGTCACACTTTTCCCCCTTTGGAATCTTAACAGCCATAAAGCCGTAGTCAACCTTTTCAACATCTGCCGCCTTGCCGTTTACAGTTGCGGTAAAACCATCGCTGTAAGGAACGCTGAAAAACAACAGGTTATCGTCACCCTTTTTATTATTGTAAACAGCCTTAAAGCCGTTATCTGTATATTCAAATGAAGTACAACTGTTCAAGGCTCTGAGATTACAAACCTTTTTGTAATCTGAATTACTGTAATCAAACTTTTCCGTAATGCTGTCGTAATCCTCCGGATGTTTGCCGTACAAAAGCTTGTACTTTTCATCGCTGTAGCCCGTAATATCGGAATACTTCTTCATAAGGTCACGGGGAAGAACCATTGCGTAGAGCAAAGCCTCGGACTTGTGTGCGTTCGTCACAAGGTCAAATTCTTCTTCGGCAATGAACTTATCAAAGGTGTATCCCATAGGAATGTAGTATTCATTGCGGTAAATATCAAAACGGTTCTGCGTTCTGAGATATTTCCAACCCGGCATTCTTGTGTTGCCGTTTTCGTCAACGAATGAATTCAGACTTCCCGATTTTCCGTCGCCACGGTAATCAAAAAGATACTTACAACTCAGAAACGGGCGAAGTCCGTATACATCAAGGTCAGGTCTTGACGCAACGTCCCTTGTAATTCCGAGTGCATCGTAAAACTGCATTATAGATGTTGAAACAGAACTCTGAAAGCAGTTAATACTCTGAATCTGCCAGAACATTGCCGTGTTGTCAACACATTCGTAAAAATCACTGCGAACATTGTCAATATCGGCAATTGTGATGCCGTCACGCCTGTTTATGATATCTTCTTTGATGGCATTTGTACTGCTGCTTGAGAAATAGCCTGTGGCGATTATAAAATATGAGGTGAAAAGCGAAACGCTCAGGATACCTACAGTCAGAATAACCGTAAATTTCTTTTTGTTTCGTCTGAATTTTTTGATTATGAGAACAAACGCAAGCAGACTTAACAAAGCCATAAGAACATAGAGCCAATAGCGTTCAAATGTTGCCTGAGTGCCGATAACCGTATTTTGAATATCGCCGCTCTCCTCATCCGTATAGCTCACAGGCATAAGACCTATCAGCAGAGTTGCACCTACCGTAATTCCTGCCGACCAACGAATCGCCCTGTTCCAATCGGTTTTTCTGTTTTCAAACGCCTTGATTGTTGCAAGAACAAGCATAAGCACGCCCATATAGAACCATCTTGCGTAGTAAATTGAGCTGTTCATAAGCTGGAACATACTGTTCAAAACAGGCACACACGCAAACACAGCAAGCACGGCGAGAAGCTTTTTGAGCCAGCTTTTTCGGCAAACCTGAAAATATGCGATAACTCCCGTCATTCCGACAAGCGGCAACCATGCCGCAACAGACGCCCATCTGCAATTTGAGCCGGGTGTAAATACAGGGAACGCAGGCATATCTGCGGGGAAAAACAGGCTTAAAATTATCAGCCAATATTTTTGCGGTTGACTGTAGACAAGCGAATCCCAGCCGTTCGGAAGCTCGGCAAGCCTTGGGTTTCCCATTAATCCGAGCACTGACGGCAGCAGTATGAATGCCGTAGCAAGGAATCCTATGATAACCTCAAGCGCAAGCAAGAGAAAATTTTTAACTTTAAATTTGTAGGTCTTGGTAAGCGTAATCATAAGAAAATAGATGATTACGAACAGAACCTGTCCCACAAAGAAGTAGTAGTTCACAACACAGGCGGAGAATACCGCAAGTGTGAACACTATTCTTTTTCCGTCATAGATGAATGCGTCAAGTGCCGCAAGCAACAGCGGAAACATTATCATCGGTTCATGAAAGTGGAAAAAGAACACATTGTAGATTGAAAATCCCGAAAATGCATACAGCAATCCGCCTACAAGAGCGAAATTCCTGTTAGCCACATATCTTTTCAAATAGAGATATGCGGAAAGTGACGCACAGCCGAATTTTAAAATCAGCAACGGTCCGATAAGATACGGTACAGCCTCACTTGGGAACGGAATTGTCAGCCAAAAGAACGGACTGCCAAGTAGATAAAAGCTGAAGCTTGAGAGCATATCCGTTCCGAGGTCAACATTGTGCATCCAACCCATATCACCGTTTCTTACGGCGTCATGCACAAGCTGATAAAACGGAATTTCCTGAACATTGAAATCACCGTAATAATAGAAAACACCGCCACCCATTATGATAAACGGGAGAAAAAGTGCTGTTGCAGTTATAATTGATATAAGAAACACACGCAAACCGAATAGTTTTTGTGTTGGATATTTTTGCAAAATTCTGCTCGGCATAAAACCCTCCACGGAGCAAAAAGTCTGAAAAAATCTTTTTTTCGATAATTTCTTTACTTTTAAATTATGAATAGTATAATCAGTAATATAAATGTCCTTCACCGTCATTTATTCAAAAGACACCTACATATTCAATTCGGAGCAACGCTCTGCTTTGCTTGCAGAGAACAGAGGACACTCGCATTTAGATTACATTATAACATAATGCGATACAAATTGCACTAATTTTTAGCAAAAAACAGGAGAAACTACCTATGAATATTTCACATTTTTACGCAATGCTTTCAAGAATGAGGTACATCAACCGTTGGGGACTTATGAACAACACACGCTGTGAAAACCTCAGCGAACACAGTCTTGATGTTGCAGTGATTGCACATTGCCTTGTTTTGATTCACAACAAGCGTTTCGGCGGTAATCTCAATGCCGAAAGAGCCGCATTGCTCGCAATTTTTCACGATGCAACCGAAATCATAACGGGCGATATGCCGACTCCCGTAAAATACTTCAACCCCGAAATCAAAAATGCCTATAAGGAGATTGAAACAACGGCAGGCAACAGGCTTGTGTCGATGCTTCCGGATGATTTTAAGGACGATATGGATAAAATCATCAAAATGAACGGTGCAGGTGACGATGAACTTAAAAAATATGTAAAAGCGGCGGACAAGTTTTCCGCACTCATAAAATGTATTGAAGAAATAAAAATGGGCAACAGCGAGTTTTCAAAGGCAAAAGAGGCAACCGAAAATTCAATTCACAACATGAATATGCCCGAAAACGAGGTGTTTGAAAAAGAGTTCCTTCCGTCCTTCTATTTGTCACTTGATGAACAGGATTGACAGTTACCGACAAAAAAATCAATATTTTCAGTCAGATTTTTCGCTAAAACTTTACGAAAAGGCAGATTTTAATTCTAATTTAGCATTAAAAGAAATTCTCATATGGTATAATAAACTATACTTATGTATTGTGTGCTTTTTACCCGATTGGAGGAGTAATATGCCAAATTACGAAAAAAGCAGTCAGAAAAGCAATTTTATTGACATAAGCTCAAATAAGCAGGTCAAAAAATTATATAATAAAAAAGGCAGACTTAAAAGAATCCTTTGTCTTGTGTTTTCAATAATCTTCCTGTTGGGCGGCGGCGGAATGCTCTACTACTATTCGTTCCTTGACACTCTCAACTTCAAGGATCTTGATGACACAAACAACGACAACACAGCAGCTACCAATCATCGGTTGCCCGCTTGAGGCGACACAACCAAACCTTTCGCTTCAGAGGGAGAGCTTCTGCAGAACTCCAAGGAGCTTAATGTTATGCTCTTTGGCGAAGACAATTCAAACGACGATAAATACGGCAGAAGTGATACAATGATCATGATGACCATTGATAACAACCACAAAAAGCTTAAACTGACATCATTCCAGCGTGACACCTATGTTTATATTCCGGGTTACGGATATGACAAGCTCAACGCATCTTATAACTACGGCGGAGCAAAGCTTTCAATTCAGACAATTGAGGCAAACTTCGGCATCAAGGTTGACCGTTATGCGGTTGTTGACTTTGACAGCTTTAAGAAGATTATCGACACCCTCGGCGGTGTTGATATGGAAGTTACTCAGGACGAAATTGACTACATCAACTATCAGATGTACAAGAACAATCAGGCTGACACAAGAACAACTATCACAGACGCACCCGGTACTGTTCATCTCAACGGTCAGGAGGCTCTTTGGTATGCTCGAAACAGAGGTCTTAAAAAGGGCGAGGACGGCAACGAAATCGGTCTTGACGGTGACGACTGGGACAGAACCTCAAGACAGAGAAAGCTTCTTGAAACTTTGTTTACAAGTATGAAGAGTGCGGACCTCGGTCAGATTGTTTCAATTGTAAGCTCTGTCGGTCCCCTTGTAACAACAAACCTCAAGAAGGACGAAATCACAGCACTTGTTTCTCACGCTCTCACATATCTTTCCTATGATGTAGAGCAGTATTATGTTCCTGAAGAAGGTCTTTGGTACTATGATGATAAAACCGAAACATGGAACGGTGCAATCACATCAACAATCAAAATTTCAGACCTTGAAGAACAGAGAAAGAAGTTCGCAAGCTTCGTTTTTGAAGAATTGTTCACAGGCGGCACTTCTTCAAAAGAAACAACCTCCGCATCAAATTAAATATTGAACAAAATGCAGACAGCCAATTATCGGCTGTCTGTTTTTTACGGCGAGCCGCCGTACCCTATTCGTGAAGATAGTTTGTTTAATTACAAAACATATTACACCCGAGCGTATCATTGCGGTTATTCGCTCTAAATTAGGCGAGCCGCCGTTCCCTATTCGTGAAGAAAGTTTGCGATATTAAAACATATCATGCCCGAGCGTAGAATTGTTATTATTCGCACGATTCAACAACCGCATTGCACATAAAACAAAAATGCATCAGAACCTTACTTGGAATCTGATGCATTTTATTTGTTTTATTATTATTCTATTTTCGTATAATAAATACTCAAAAACAGCTGATAAAATTCTGCCTCGCTGACATTGAATTCTGCGTACTTTGAACCCATTGTAACCTGACCGGGGACTGAAACCATATCAATTCCGTTCATACCGCCAAGCACAGCCTGCTGAGCAAGATATGACACCTTTGACGGGTTAAGATTCGTACATGAATACGGAGCGGACGCATTGAACAAATCGATTGGCGTGGTTAAATCTTCCTTTGTCTGCTGAAGAACCGTATTCATAAAAGACTGAATGTAAACCTTCTGTCTTTGCATACGCATATTGTTTGAATCGGTCTTGCTTGTATCACGGGTTCTGACAAAGCTTTCAGCCTGCTGTCCGACAAGGTGATAGCTTTCTCCTCAACAAACTCCCCAATTGTTTCGGGTGACACAACATCAACACCGCCAACGCTGTCGTTGAGAGCGGAAATGCCGTCAAGGTCAAGCGAAAAGTATGTATTAATCGGAATGTTATAGAACAGCCTCTGAACTGAATTTACGGTATTTTCACAGCTTGATTCCTTACCGTCACCGTATGAATACGAAAGACAAATCTGCTGTTTTTCCGTACCGGCATACGCACCGCCTGCTGAATACATTGTGACATCAACCATCGAATCTCTCGAAATGTTGAAGAGTGTTATTTTACCGTTTGAAGTGTCGATTGACACAAGCATAAGCACATCCGCCTGACCTCCGCTCGCCTTGACTTTGCTGTTATTATTTTCGTCAAGGTTGCGCTTGTCAACACCGATACACAGAACATTCGTCACCTTTTCATTGACTGATATGTTTCACCGTTGTATACGACATACTTACCGTTTTCCTCGGTTTCAATGCCCTGTGGGGCGGTAACATGAATATCTGTATTAAACAGCTCGCTTCCGCCCTGATAAATCAAATACGCAACCGTGCCTACGGTGAGTATAATTAAACCAAGTAATGTACAGCCGATTGACAAAAGCACCTTTTTCCAGGTTTTCATCTTTCGATGCTTTGAATGGTGATGATGCGACTTTGATCTATGCTTTTTATAGTGATTTGTGGTATTACTATTCACGACAATGCTGTCGGAATCAACTCCTACACTATCTGTATATACTTTTTCTTTTCTTTATTAAGTATATTTGGTAAATGTACAAATGTTGGAGCTTCCCATCCAAATGCTTCATATAAGTAAACATGCTTTGGAGTTGAAGAAACCCATTCTTCTCCTCTTATTACATGAGTTATTTTCATTAAATGGTCATCGACTACAACTGCAAAATGGTAAGTTGGGAACCCATCAGTTTTTATTAAAACTTGGTCATCTAAATCGTTAGTGTTGAACTCAGTTTCTCCTCTAACTAAATCAGTAAATCTTATTACATGATTTTCTGGTAAT
>ENA-OQHY01000012-OQHY01000012.1-human-gut-metagenome-genome-assembly--contig:-NODE-12-length-84121-cov-6.261697_pt1 | contig 84121 bp, 78 predicted proteins | sample MGYA00242570_ERZ504733 | MGnify/ENA primary metagenome ERZ504733 (study PRJEB26092, sample SAMD00036219) | human gut metagenome | host: Homo sapiens | study: EMG produced TPA metagenomics assembly of... | reverse complement strand
TGCTATCGCAATTTTGTTATTGCTGAGTATGACTCGTCATCCGGCAAGCGTATTCACCGCAAGATTTCAAGATTGTGAATTTGTATACCATGTCCTTGCACAGGTGGTTACCATGTTGCACTTGACAACACGGTTCGCCCCTACAGATTACACACTATTTTCATCTCCTCAAAACATTTTATTAAACAAAAAATTTCATCAAGGCGGGCGTCCGATGAACGCCCCTACTTCAAACATAAAAAGTCGCAAGACAGTTTAATTTGCGTACTGTCTTGCCGACTTATATTTTTACTTATTTACACTTTTTCAAAAAATGATTACCATGTGCCGACATAAGCATGACCCTGTGAATCATACTGCGACTCTGTATAATAATTGAGCGAAGTGCCGTCAAAACCGATATCAATGGTCTGACTCGAACCGTTTGTGAAAATAATGTAATCTACAGTTTTCGGAACTTCAACCGAGTAAACCTTCTGACCATAGTCATTTGTGTTGAGATATGTCATCGCAACGCCCGGCCATGATTTTGTAGATGTACCGTCTTCAGCCCATGAGTAGCAGTAGAGTGTACCATCCCAGTTGAGTGAATCCGTAAACTTAACTGTATAGGTTGATGACGGAGTGGTTGTAGGCTCTGTAACAGGAGCTGTTGTTGCAGGAACAGTTGTCGGAGCAACTGTCGGCTCTTCTGTTGCCGGCTCGGTAACAGGGGCGGTTGTCGGAGTAACTTCCGACTCATAGTAAGTGCCGACATTTCCGTGACCGTCAAGCTTTGTGACATACATCTGAATGTATGTTGCGTCTTTAACGCTTACGATATCATTCTCGCCGTCAGCGTCACATCTTGCGGCTGCGATAAGAGCCTTATCTGAGAGTGTTATAAGCTTCACAATGTACTTCTGAACCGCTGTTGCGTCAAGTACATTAATCGCACCGTTGAGATTAACATCACCGATAAGGATTTTTTCCGTCGGCTGTGTAACGGGGGCTGTGGTAGGAGTTACCGTTGAAGGAGCAGTTGAAGGACGCTCCGATGATGTGTAAAGATAAACAACATTGATAATACCCGATGAAAGGTTGCCTGACGCATTTACGGGAGCAATAACATCTGTTCTGCCCGAAAGCGGAGAAGTTTTGTATGTATCGTCTGAAGAAACCTTTGACTGAATTAAAATTTCATCATCGGCAATCTTTTCACCTGTTGCGGCGTCAATGTGGCTTGTGATAACCTTGCTGCTAAAGCTGAGTTTCTTATTCTGAACCATGCCTCGCCCGAAACAAGGTAGCCTGTCTCGTTTGCACCCGGCTCCTGCTGTGAGTTTGTGTGGAACATTACATATGAGCTTGGTGCAGGAATTGTGCATTTGAGCCATCCGTTGCCCTCGCTTGTCATAACAGTTGCGTTGTTCCACTTTCCGTTAGGCTCTTCGCCGCCGTCTGTGTAAGCATAGCAACGAACATTTGACCAGTTGTTTGAGTTATAGTAGTGAACAACCGAACTTGTGCTGTCAAGTGCCTTATAAACAAAGTTAATGGTAGTGTTAGTACCGTTAAATGTACCTGTCGTGTTAGCAGGATACTTATCCGTGTCGAGCTGATAGCCCTGAATTGATGTGAACGGAACGCTGTAGCTGTCGCCTTCACGATACTTTGTTGAAACGGTATCCTTAATTGACTCACCGTTTTCGTCAACATAATTTACCGTAACATAGCCTGAACGAATACCGCTGGAGCTGTAAACATAAGTTACATTGTAGTTCTTTCCGCCTGTAACAGTACCCGAAGTTACACCCTGAGTATCCTTGAGAGCGTAGTCATAAAGGATGGTTGTGTCGGGGTAAGTACGGTATGTTGTACCGTCTGCATATTTTGCTGTTGATGTTTTGAGAACATTTCCGCTGTCATCAATATGTTTAATTGTTACCGTACCGAATGTTTTTTCACTAACCTTAAGGTTGTTGAATGTTGAACTCTGAACAAGCACACAGGCGCTGTTTGCGGGAACTGTATATGTGTTGCCCGAAACTGTGCCAAGACTTTTAAGACCTGCCGTCGTACCGTCTGCAACTACTGTCCAGCCGCTGCCGTCAAGTGTAATCGGCCAATCATTTGTTGAACTTGCGTTTACAAGAACACAAACCTTGCCCCACTCATTTGACTTGTTGTTTGAATATGTGTAAGCAACAACATCACCGTGTGTTGACTGGAATGAAGGAGTGTTGAATGTTGAACTCTTCATCGGAGAATAGTTTTCTCTGATTTCAAGAAGTCCCTTGTAATAAGCGACAACATCCGAGTAGGTCTTTACTCTTGACCAATCAATCTCATTTATTGCGTCGCTTGATTTGTAACTATTTGTATCACCCTGTTTTGTACGGCAAAATTCCGAGCCTGCCGTCATAAACGGGATACCCTGTGAAGTAAGGAGAAGTCCCATTACTTTCTTAACCTGTCCCCTGAGTAATGAAGATGTTGAATTCCAGCTTGATGAGCCGTTACTCTTTACTATTTTATCCCAGAGGATAAGGTTATCGTGAGCGTCGGCATAAGCAATTGTCTGTGAAGGAGCCTGAGCCGAAAAGCCCTTGCCGGTTACACCGTTTGCAACCGTTCCGGCCTTATCGGTGTTGCCCTGAACAAATCCCTTATCGGAACCGTCTGTGCTTCCCTTAATTGCATCACGGTAGCTGTCGCAGAACATACCTACTCTTGAATTGAGTGAACCTGCCTTTGACTGCGAGCAACCGTCGGAAATTGCAACTGAACCGCCTGTCCACGGTTCACCGTACATGAGAATCTTTTTACCCGAACCGTCTGAATAAAGTCCGTCAAGAGCAGAACGGATATCGTTCATTGTTGTGATATCGTGAATACCCATAAGGTCAAAACGGAAACCGTCAATGTGGTATTCCTCTGCCCAATACTTTACGGATTCAATCATATACTTTCTGTACATCAGCTTATCTGACGCAGTTTCGTTACCGCAGCCTGAACCGTTTGAATATGCTGATGATGAATGCATTCTGTAGTAGTAACCCGGAACAGTTCTGTTAAAGCAGGAATCGGTTGAGAATGTGTGGTTGTAAACAACATCCATTACAACTGAAATTCCTCTGTCATGAAGAGCCTGAATCATCTGCTTGAACTCAGTGATTCTTGTATTGCCGTCATATGGGTTTGTTGAATATGAACCCTCGGGAGCGTTATAGTTCACCGGATCATAACCCCAGTTACGGTTTGAAGAAGAACTTGCAACATCTTCCTTTACCGAACCGTAATCATAAACAGGCATAAGCTGAACGCAGTTAATGCCCTGCTCAACAAGGTAGTCAATGCCTGTTGAAACGGCTGATGAACTTGTGTCTGAATTAAGAGTTGTGCCGCCCTCGGCAAATGCAAGGTACTTACCCTTGTTGTCCTCACTCACACCCGAGTTTTTGGAAACTGAAAAATCTCGCACATGGACTTCCCATACAGCCGCCTCTGATGCGCTGTTAAAGAGAACATGCTTATCTTCCGACCAACCGCTCGGATCGGTTGAGTCAAGGTCAACAACCATTGTACGGTTGCCGTTTACACCGACAGCCTGTGAGTAAACATCCTGTGTTTCCTTGGTTGTGCCGTTTACTGTTACAAGATATGTGTAATATTTGTTTTTGTAATCACCGCTCAGATTAAGTGACCAAACACCTGTTGAGCTGTCTTTTTTCATATCATAGGTGCCGATTGCCGAAGCACCCGCCTCGTTGTCAGAACCTGTTGTGTAGAGCTTGAGCTTTACGGATGACGCATCAGGTGACCAGGTTTTCCATGTTGTGGAAGTTTTGCTGTACACTGAACCGAGTCCCGATTCGTTATACGCTTTGCTTGCATAGCTTTCAAGATAATTTGCATTGTAATAATTGCCTGCTGAAACCGATTCATCGCTTGTTACTGCCGCATTTGAGGCAAAGACCGACATACCTGCAATCATGGACAGAGAAAGAAGAATCGATAATGGTTTGCGTAATCTCATATTTTCACTCCTAAATATTATTTCGCACAAAGTACCGCACGATAACTATATTTTAACATTTATAAATGCCGTATTTTTCCTATTGAGAACTAAAAAAGCATCCTAAAGCCAAACTTTAAGAACGCTTTTTATACATTATGCACAAGTAAAGACTGACGCAAAGCAATAATTAACTATTATTGCAATATTTCAGCAGTTAACTGTCGTCGATATGTTATTTGCCGTTTGCCGAAAAATCTGACTGCACTGAAATTATATACCATATGTAATACTTTGTTACATATTATTAAGATTTTATCGAACTAAAGTTTTTATTGTTATATAATTCTTTAACTGTGGTTTACATTCATTTGTCATTATGTACAATTTATTACTGATACATCACCATTTGTTTACAGCTTAACAATATTTTTGTAATAATATTGACAATATCGCAACATAATAGTATTATTATATTGTGACCGGTTGTTATCCGGAGGGGAAAAATGATAACCTACAAATTGAATCATACACCGAAGACGGGTTTAACACCTTTGGGATAAGCGCATTTTGCGGCAAAAAGCTTATAAAATCCGTGTCGGGAATCAGCGAAAGCTTTCGTGAAATGACGGAGCTTGTCGAAATGTGCAACGAACTTGAGCTTGAACTCTGCCAGCTTGACGACATCATCGAAGATTATCTTACTGATTTCACACTTTAATTTGCAAAGACTTTAACTTTTGTCATAATCGTGGTACAATAGTGTTTAATGTTCAATCAGACATTATATATCAGACAATAAGGTGATATCATGATTTGCAATTTATGTCCGAGAAAATGCGGTGCGGTTCGTACTGCCCACAGCGGAAACGGATTTTGTAAAATGGGAGAACTGCCCGTTGTTGCAAGAGTTGCTCCGCACTATGGCGAAGAACCGTGCATAAGCGGCACAAAGGGCAGCGGAACTGTTTTCTTTTCAGGCTGTACAATGAGATGCGTGTACTGCCAGAACTACGAAATTTCAAACGAGGACGGCGGAAGAACAATCACTCCCGAAAGACTTGCCGAATGTTACAAAGAACTTGAGGACAAGGGAGTGCATAACATCAACCTTGTAACGGCTGACCATTTTGCACACGCTGTTGTTAAAAGTCTTGAAATTTACAAACCGAGAATTCCGATTGTATATAACTGCAGCGGATACACAAGTCCAAAAACTCTCAGTATGCTTGACGGACTTGTTGATATTTATCTTCCCGACTTTAAATATGCAGATGATTTTCTTGCGGTAAAATACTCTTCTGCACCGAATTATGTCAACACGGCTGTTGCAGCAATTCACGAAATGACTTTTCAGGTTGGTCTGCCTCAGTTTGACGATGACGGCATTATGAAAAAGGGCGTTATCGTAAGGCATCTGATTTTGCCTGCCCACACAAAGAACAGCCTTGAAGTGCTTGATATTGTAAAACGCAGATTCGGCGATCAGGTTTTGTTAAGTCTTATGTGTCAGTACATTCCTATGGGCAAGGTCAGCGACAGGGAGTTTTCACGAATTAACCGTAAAATCACACGCAGAGAATATGACAAGGTAAAGCTTGAAATGATGCGACTGGGAATTGACGGCTTTACACAGGAGCTTTCTTCCGCAGATGAAAGCTATGTCCGAATGGGATTTTGAAGGATAATTTTGTCAGTTCGGTCATCTGAATTCCTCTTCATTTTTCAATTGGTATTGTTTACTTGGTATTATTCTCTTAGTCTTTTTCTATGGGTATTATTAGGCTTCAAATTCTGAAGTAGTCCCCTTCAAAATCTGAAGGGGACGGGTTCAAATTCTGAAGGGGGCAGGTGCAAATTTTGAAGGGTATGAGTTCAAATTCTGCACCCCTAAAATACGAATTTTTACATTCGATTTTACCGCCCGTTAAAAACAATTAAATTAACATAAAAACGGAGAGCGTCTTGCCCTCCGTTTAATTTTTATTAAAATACCTTACTGCTTTTCAACCGTTTGTGACGGTTTTACATACAGGGTTTTGTTGTTGACATAAATCACCATACCCGGTTTTGAGCCGTTTGGCTTTGACACATAGCGAACAAGTGTGCAGTCAACGGGAACCTGACTGCTGTTTCTCGCCTTACTGTGATATGCCGCAAGCCGTGCCGCCTCGTAGATTGCCGTGTCGGAAATCTCTTTGCCGTCCGAAACAACAATTACATGAGAACCGTGAATGTCCTTTGTGTGCAGCCACATATCGTTCTTTGACGCTGTTTTCAAAGTCAGCTTATCATTCTGGCGGTTGTTTCTTCCGACAAGGATTTTAAAACCGTCACTTGATTCAAATTCGAGCGGCGGCAAAGTTGTCTGACGGGGCTTTTTGCCCTTTTGAACCTTGAGATAGCCCTGCTCGGTAAGTTCCTCACGAATTTGCGCAAGGTCTTTTTCATTTTCCGCACGGTCAACCGTATCGAGAACCGAGTTAATATAATCAAGCTCTTCCCTGCCCTTTTCAAGCTGTTCTTTGAGCATAATTTCGGCATTTTTAGCCTTGCGGTAATCCTTGTAATACTTCTGAGCATTTGCCGAAGGTGAGATTGCCGGATTAAGCTTTATGCGTAAAATTGCGTTGTTCTCATCGTAAAAGTTTTCAACATCAACATACTCCGCACCACGCTCAATGCGATAGATATTTGCCTGTAAAAGATCACCGCATATGCGAAGATGCTCACGGTCTGCACAGCGTTCAAGCTCACTCTTCTGCTTTGCAATTTTTCGGGCAAGCCTTTCAAGTGTGTTGTTCAAAAGCTTTGTAAGGCTTTGTGATTTCACCCTCATTCTGTCACGGCTGTCACGAGCCTCATAGAATCCGTCAAGCAAATCGGAGAAGCTTTCCTTACTCTCAACCTTAGCAAAATCGCCGTACTGCTCAACATTCATAAAGCAGAAGTCCATAGGCTTGCCGTCCTCACGATAAACCACAACAGGCTTGCCCGAACAATCGCTGCAAACGCTTTTCAGCTTTTCGATTTCAACCGCGAGTCGGTCAAAAAGCACACCCTCAATTCTGTTTGTTGCGCCCTCCATAACCTTGTATTCAATCTCACGGCATACAATCGGAGAAACACCCTCAATTGTTCTTAACAGCGCCTTGTTAAGCGGCATTTCCGTGTCAAGATTTTTTACGGCTGTACACACATCAAGTACCGAACATTTAAGCAGATTCAGCTTGTTCTGCGATTCGGGAAGTTCGTATTTTATATTCGGCAGTACAAGTCTTTTACTGCTCATTGTAAGATCTACACGCTTGAGTGAATCGATGATGACGCCGTTTGAATCGACAATAATTATGTTGCTGTACATACCCATAATTTCGCATACAACAGTTATCATCACAGTATCGCCGAGTTCGTTCACGCACTCGAAATCGAGCATAAGAACACGGTCGCAACCGTTCTGGCGAAGTCCCACAAGCTTTCCGCCACCGATTCTTTTTCGCAAAAGCATACAGAACATCGGAGGTTGTGCAGGATTTTCGGGTGTTGAGGAACAAAAGTTCACTCTCGGTGAATTTGCTCGTGCAGAAAGCAACAGCTTTTTGTTGCCGGAAAATGTTCTCAGCCCAAACACAAGCTCCTCTCTGTTCGGCTGATAAATCTGCGACACCCTTGCACCGAGAGCCTCTTTTTCTATTTCACTTATAATATGTCTTAAAAAAATTCCGTCAAGCGCCATAGTAACTCCGTAAATTATTTGTGATATTTACCGTTTGATGAAATCTCAAACGCACGGTAAATCTGTTCGCTTAAAATCATTCTTGCCATTTGGTGAGGAAAGGTCATTCTGCTCATTGAAAGACGGACATCAGCCCGTTTTTTAACCGATTCGTCAAGCCCGTAGCTGCCGCCGATAATAAAATCAACGGTGCTTTTTCCGCTTACGGACGCATTGTCAATCAGCTTTGAAAGCTCCTCACTCAACATAGACTTTCCCTCAATACACATTGCAACAACATAATCCGAAGGCGAAATTTTTTGCATGATTCGTTTTCCCTCAGAGAAAATAACCTCATCAATCTGCGACCTATTCGGTATGTTGCTCTTAATGCGTTCTTCCGAAAGCTCAATAATATTGAATTTACAAAATGCGGTCAAGCGTTTTGCATACTCTGCAATTGCGTCGGTAAAATATTTTTCTTTGATTTTGCCGATACAAATTATGTTAATCTTAATCATATTTCTCTTGTTTGTTTAAGGTTAAAAGATGATGGCTTTTGTTGTGCTTACACTCGGAGCAACATCAAGCGAATAATCGCTTTTGTATTTCATTCCGTTTGATGTGAGCAGGTCTACGGATGTTGACATTGCAAGCGGAACGGTATTATTTTCTTCGCTGAGATGGCCGAGCATAAGTCTTAAAGTTCCCTTTTCAACAAGGTTAACAAGTTCTTTTGCACACGCCTCATTTGAAAGATGTCCTCTGTTTGAAAGGATTCTCTGCTTTAGCGGATAAGGATAAAATCCGTTTTTGAGCATATTGATATCGTGATTTGACTCAAGCACAACAAAGTCGCTCTGCTCTGCGGCAGTTCTGACATCGGGCAACATAACGCCCATATCGGTTGCTATAAGTGCGGATTTTCCGTCGGGAGCAGTAACACGGTAACAACAGCTTTCCGCCGCATCGTGGGGAGTGTCAATTCGCTGAACACGCATATTGCCGATTACAACCTCGTCAGTTATAACATCTGCATCCGTGTTTGGATCAAGCTTATTACCTGCCCTCAAAGCATTGAGCGTACCAAGGCTTGAATACACCTTAAAGCCGTAACGCTTTGCAAGCACACGCAACGCACTGCAATGGTCAGTGTGTTCGTGAGTTATAAAAACCGCCCCGATACTGCCCATATCAAGTCCGTTTGCAAGCATGGCATTTTCAATCTGCTTGCATGAACGACCTGCGTCAATCAGTACGCCTTCGCTTGCCGAACCTATGTAGTAGCTGTTACCCTTACTTCCGCTGAACAGCGGTACTGCTCTTGCCAAAACAATCAATCCTTACCTTTAGTATAACGAATATGATAACACAGATTTTAAAATTTGTAAATTATCTCACAAAAAAGCCGTTCTCACAAAGAAAACGGCTTTGATTTCTAATTAAATTTTAGTCAGGCACCAAGCTCTTGCTCGTTATCTCCTGTAAAATACACCTTTTTGATATCTGCACCAAGTCCTCTGAACTTTTCAACAACATCTTCATATCCACGCTCAATGAACTGAATATTTGAAATCTCTGTTGTACCGTTAATTTCAAGAGCGGCAATAATCATAGCCGCACCTGCACGAAGGTCGGTTGCCTTAACGGGAGCCGCTGTGAGCGGAACACCGCCCTCAATGATTGCAAGTCTGCCCTCAACAGAAATCTGCGCACCCATTCTGATAAGCTCGCTGACATACTGATAGCGATTATCCCAAACATTCTCGTTGATGATGCTTGTTCCGGGAACGCTCATAAGCAATGCGGCAAACTGCGGCTGACAGTCTGTCGGAAAGCCGGGATGCGGCATTGTCTTGATATTACAGCGCTTTAGCGGAGCAGATGACGCATCAACTTGAGAGCCTCATCATATTCCGTAATCTTAACACCCATCTCACGCAGCTTTGCGCTGATTGATTCAAGATGCTTCGGTGTAATATTCTTCACCGTAATACAACCTCTTGTTGCGGCGGCGGCACACATATATGTTCCTGCCTCAATCTGATCGGGAATAATCGAATAAGTAATGCCGTGAAGATACTCAACGCCACGGATTTTGATAACATCCGTACCTGCGCCCCTGACATCCGCACCCATTGAATTAAGGAAGTTCGCAAGGTCAACAATATGCGGTTCTCTTGCGGCATTTTCAATAATGGTCTGTCCCTTTGCCTTTGATGCGGCAAGCATAATGTTCATTGTTGCACCAACGGACACAACATCAAGGTACACATGTGTACCGACAAGGCTGTCGCATTCTGCCTCTATAATCGCACCGTCAACAAGCTGAGTTGTCGCACCGAGAGCCTCAAAGCCTTTAAGATGCTGGTCAATCGGACGCACGCCAAAGTTACAGCCGCCCGGAAGAGCCACCTTAGCCTTGCCGTACTTGCCCAAAAGTGCGCCGAGAAGATAATATGACGCTCTCATACCTCTTACAAGGTCGGTCACAGCATTGCATGTGCGGATTTTTGTAGGATCAATATATAAGGACGAACGGTTGATTCGTCTTACATTAGCACCCATCTGCTGAAGAATTCTGCTGATAAGTGATACATCGCTGATGTTAGGAATATTTTCAATCTGGCATGGTTCATCACAAAGAATAACTGCCGGAATAATTGCAACGGCTGCATTTTTCGCACCGCTGATTGTCACTTCACCCGATAATGGCTTTCCGCCGGTAACTACGAACTTCTCCAATTGTTACACCCCAATTAATGTGTAGAAGATACTTTTAACTAAATAAGCTAAATATCTGAAAATGTATATCTATATAGTGTATAAGTAAAAATCAAAAATTATACGAATCTAAAAATTCATAATGAGAACTAATTTGTTACATTTTATTAAAAACGAACCCACTCGGTTACGCAGATGTAATTTAACAATTCTCTTACAGAAAATGATACTACAAAATTGTAGTAAAGTCAACGGAATAATAAAACTGTAATCTATTTTTGGGCAAGTTGTACTCAAATTATTAATTTGTTGCTTTTTTTGTTTTTAATATAACCAACCATGCTTTTTAAAACCGTTTTTTCCTAAAAAGAAGTAATTAATCAAAGCGATTTTTTGTAAAATAATTACAAATTGAAACAAGTGTTATTTTCGTGTTATCATCAGACATCTGAGCATTTTACAATTCAAATTGAACACAGAAAAATATCGTTCCGTTATTCCTATTATAATTTTACACCTTCAATCTTCTTTTTTCAAATTTAAAATTAACTTTCTATACTATATATACTTTCCAAACGGACACAATAAACAAGTGAAACTTTGGGGCAAAAAAACTTGAAAAACATTACATTTTTTCGTGTGTGTCTATTGACTTTTTAAAAAGGGAATGATATATTATAATTAACATATGAGCATATCTTCATATGTTCAAGTATAACTTTTAACCTGAGAGAAAATTAAAGGGGACGCCTATGGAAAACAAAGAAAAAACAACCACTCCCGAAATGCCCGACATTGATGTGCTGTTTGAGCTTGCAGACCTTTTTAAGGTTTTCGGTGATTCAACCCGACTTCGCATTATGTACACCATTTCGGAAAATGAAATGTCGGTGCTCAACATTGCTGAAGCTCTCAGCATGGAGCAAAGCACAATTTCCCACCAACTGCGTGTGTTAAGGCAGAACAAGCTGGTGCGTGTTCGCGTGAAGGAAAGCAGATTTATTACAGCCTTGACGATGACCATGTGAAACGAATCATAGAAATGGGACTTGACCATGTTCTTGAATAAGGAGGGAGACATATGAGGTACAAATATCAGCTTGACAATCTCAACTGCGCTCATTGTGCAGGCAAGATTGAGGCTAAAATTGCAGAAACAGACGGCTTTGAGGATGTGAGCTTCAATTTTGCGACAAAACTTCTCAACTTCAAAAGCGAAAAGCAGAATCCTGTTTCCGAAATTCAGGCAATTTGCGACAGCATTGAGAACGGTATAACCGTTGTTGACAAAACTCCGAAAACCAATCTCAAAAAATACACCTACATTTTAGACAATCTCAATTGTGCTCATTGTGCGGGCAAAATTGAGGCTAAAATTGCAGAAACAGACGGCTTTGAGGATGTAAGCTTTAATTTTGCGACAAAACTTCTCAATTTCAAAAGCGAAAAGCAGAATCCTGTTTCCGAAATTCAGGCAATCTGCGACAGCATTGAGGACGGTGTAACCGTTGTTGACAAAACTCCGAAAAATGATATCACAACAAAGGCAGAACCCGAAATCACGAAAAAGAAAATCAACCGTGACACAATCTTCCTTGCAATTTCAATTGTACTTGCTGTAGTGTCCGAAATTCTCCACCTTACACTTGACGGTGTTACGGCTGTTCATTATGTTGTACTCGCAGCGTGTTTTGTTGCAACACTTCTTTCGGGTTACAAGGTATTCATCAAGGGTGCAAAAAACATTCTAAAGCTGAGAATTGACGAAACAACGCTTATGGCTGTTGCGGTAATTGCGGCATTCTGTCTTGGAGATTTTGTTGAGGCGGCAATGGTAACAATCCTCTTTTCTATCGGTGAAATTTTTGAGGATCGAGCAGTTGACGCATCCCGCCGTGACATTGAAAAGCTTGCAAACATTCGTCCCGATACAGCAACAATTATTGTTGACGGTGCGGAACAGGTTGTTCCTGCCGAAAGCGTTGAAATCGGAAGTATCATTGAAGTCAAGCCATACGAAAGAGTTCCGCTTGACGGCATTATTATCAAAGGTAAAACAACTCTCGACACATCTGCTCTCACAGGCGAAAGCCTTCCTGTTGACGCAGGCGAGGGCAGTGAGGTACTCAGCGGCGCAATCAACGGCAGTAACCTTATTGCTGTCAAAACCACAAAGCATTTCGGCGACAGTACCGCAACAAGAATTCTTCAGCTTGTTGAAGATGCCGCCGCTCAAAAGGGCAACAGCGAAAAGCTTATTTCAAGATTTGCCTCTGTTTACACACCGGTTGTTGTACTCATTGCAGCTGCAATCGCGGTAATTCCTCCGCTTTGCGGACTCGGAGCATTCAGCGAATGGCTCTACCGTGCGCTTGTTTGTCTTGTAGCGTCATGTCCGTGTGCTATTGTTATTTCCGTACCTCTCTCCTACTATTCGGGTATCGGTGCGGCATCCGAAGTCGGTGTACTCATCAAGGGCGGAAAATATATTGAGGCTCTTGCAAAAGCAGACACATTCGTATTCGATAAAACAGGCACACTCACAAGCGGCAAGCTCAGCGTAAACAAGGTTAATACTGTCGGTTCATACAGTGCTGACGAAGTTCTTGCTCTTGCCGCTGCAAGCGAAAAATATTCTGCTCATCCGATTGCCTCCGCAATCAGAGAGAAGGCAAACGGTCTTAAACTCCCCGAGCTTTCCGACTACAGCGAAAGTGCCGGTCACGGAACAAGCGCAGTTTATAACGGCAAAACTATTCAGTGCGGCGGTTCAAAGATTCTTTCGGACGAACAGAAGAAGATTGCAAACAAAGACGATTCTGTTTTCGTAATTTATGACGGTCAGCTTATCGGTTCGCTCAATGTCAGCGATACGGTAAGACCTGAGGCAAAAGAGGTTATCTCACAGCTTAAAGCGCTCGGTGTCAAGAACACGGTAATGCTCACGGGCGACAGACAACAGCCTGCCGAAAATGTTAAAAATGAACTCGGACTTTCCGAATGTCACGCAGAGCTTCTCCCTGCTCAAAAGCTTGAACTTTTCAAGGGCTTGAAATCAAAATCCAAGGGTGCTTGCTTTGTAGGCGACGGCATCAATGATGCCCCTGTTCTTTCGGCAAGCGACTGTGGTATCGCAATGGGATTCGGCAGTGAAGCCGCTATTGAAGCGTCAGACGCAGTTCTCGCATCAGGCACACTCAAACAGCTTCCAAAGGCAATTAAAATTGCAAGAAGTGTTATCAACACCGTCAAAGGCAACATCATCTTTGCCCTCTCAATCAAGCTCTTGTAATTATCCTCGCCGCATTCGGTCTTGCACAAATCTGGATGTCCGTTATCGCCGACACAGGCGTCAGCGTAGTCTGCGTCATCATAGCCGCAAGACTCCTCAAAAAGAAATATTGATTTTTTTTGCAAATCATATCATTTATTATGATAAAGCACCGTGAGCTTTCACAAGTTTCACGGTGCTTTCATTTGCCAAAATTTTTCTAAACATAATCTTATATTATAGTATTTTAAAATCATTGACTTTTTATAATTATATAAAATTATAATGTTTTTGTCAGTGCTTGTAACTGATAAATAAACTTCGGAGAGATTAATTTGAAAAAGATATTTTTATTATTAGTAACCGCTTTATTTTTACTTTCATTATATGGATGTAACACTTCTTCATCAAGCAATAACCCCACTGAACAAACAACCGTAACGAATACAGATGATTTATCTCTTGATTCAGATATTGAAACAACAGAATTAAATCATGATTTTGAAATTTACAATAACGGCAAAAAGGTGGATACTTTAAATCTTTACGGCTTATTTAAACAAATTGATAACGGCTTCATATATTCAAAAATCAATAAAGACTCTCCAAATGAAATGGAATACTACAGATATTATTTAGATAAAAAAAGCAGTGTAAAACTTGGTTCAATAAAAAACTGGTCTATGCAAATTAATGATAAGGCATATGTAAACAATCACCTTTGTTTTACGGCAAGCACGGGCGACATTACAGACGAAGAAAACAGTACTCTTGAATTTATTGATATCGACCTTAATAAAAACAAAATGACGACTGTATTTTCTGACAAAGGCGGATTTCCATATGACACTGTTACAGGAGCAGACAATCTTGTCATAATCACAAAAGTGCTAGACAACGGTACTTCTTTGGAACTGTATGATACCGAAACTCAAAAATTCAAGCAATTAAAATATTTAGAGTTTGATGATAAAAACAGTATCGGGGAAACTATAAGAAAAGTTTCAATTGACAAAAGTACAAAAACAATCTCTCTTTTGGTTTTGGATTGCATTTCACAGAACGAAGCTTCTTTAAAAATAGAAACTTATGACTATGATATGAATTTTCTCAAAAGCTATGATATATCCAACATTTCAGATGATTCAAACGAATTAATTCAGGGCGTACAGGTTTTTGATTTTAAAAACAATTATCTATTCTATCAAAATTTCAGCATAACAAGATGTATAGGATATATAGACAGCGATAAGCTGAAAAAATCCGACATATCAGAAGATGTAGATGATACTTTTTCAATAGTATCCGCATCTGAAGATGACAGTGATACAAATTTATTGTATAAAAGGGCGGAATCAAGTTCAGAAAATAACTACATATATCTTTTTGATACAACCAACAAAACAATGAAAGAAACAAAATTCAATATTGAAGAAAAAGGGTACACTATAGGCGGTATATCACGGATAGGAAAAGATAATTTGATGATAATGATGTCCCCTGATAATGCAGACAAAAAAAGTGACCTTAATTCAAGAATATACTTTACAAAACTAAGCGACTTAAATTTTCAGTAAACAGGCGGTAAAAATCAATTAAAATCCATTTTGCAAATTATCTGTCAAAATCCTGCAAAAAATTTAATTTATGGGCAATACTGCTCTTTACTTTTTAAGGTATTTATTGTATAATTAGCGGTAAAGTAAAAGGTATATTTAATGTTACAAAACACCTTTTGCTCACAATAAAAAGGATAGGAGGGACAAAACATAATGATCAGCGGTGCTGAAATTATGGTAAAATGTTTGGAAGCCGAGGGCGTTGACATAGTTTTTGGTTATCCCGGTGCGGCTATTTGCCCATTTTACGATAAAGTTTACGATTCGAGCATTACCCACATTCTTGTTCGTCAGGAACAGAACGCTGCTCATGCGGCAAGCGGCTATGCAAGATGCAGTAATCGTCCCGGTGTTTGCGTGGCAACTTCCGGTCCCGGTGCAACCAACCTCATCACAGGTATTGCGACCGCCTATACGGACTCTATTCCGATTGTTGCCATTACAGGTCAGGTTCGTTCCGACCTTCTCGGCAGAGATGTCTTTCAGGAAGCTGACATCACGGGAGCTTGTGAACCGTTTGTAAAGCACAGTTATCTCGTCAGCAAAACAGAAGACCTTCCGAGAGTTTTCAAAGAGGCTTTCCATATTGCCTCAACCGGCAGACCCGGTCCTGTACTTATCGACATTCCCGTTGATATTCAGGAAAATGAAATTGAAAGTTTTGAATATCCCGAAAGCGTAAACATTATCGGTTACAAGCCGAACACTAAGGGACACGCAATTCAGGTTAAAAAGGCTGTTGAGGCCATCAACGCAAGCAAGCGTCCTGTTATCGTATCAGGCGGCGGCGTGCTGAGTTCGGGTATCAAGCTTAAACTTCAAAAATTTGCAGAAACTACGGGTATCCCCGTTATTTCAACTATGATGGCATCGGTGTTATGCCCAGCGAGCATGAGCTTTATCTCGGAATGCTCGGCACTCACGGCAAGGCTGTTGCCAACCGTGCTCTTCACGAAGCCGACCTTGTAATCGTATGCGGTGCAAGACTCGGTGACAGAGCTGTTGCGGCTCCCGACCAGATGAGTGAAAACACAAAGGTAATTCACATTGACATTGACCCTGCTGAAATCGGTAAGAATGTTAAAACAGAAATTCCGATTGTAGGCGATATGAAAAATGTCATCAATATGCTGCTTGACAGCATCGGCGATTACAAGGTTACAACAATGTGGAGCGAAACCGTAAAGAACTGGAAAAAAGACCTTTACCGTGAGCCTCCCGTTTTTGACGGCTTTGTTGAGCCGAGAACACTTGTCGGTCATCTCAGTGCAATGTTCCGCTCAAAGGCAATTCTTGTTGCCGATGTAGGACAAAATCAAATCTGGTGTGCAAACAACTTCCGTATTCGTGAGGGCAGATTCCTCACAACAGGCGGTATGGGTACAATGGGTTACTCAATTCCCGCTGCAATCGGTGCAAAGTTTGCAAGACCCGACCGTGATGTTATTGTAATCTGCGGTGACGGCAGTTTTCAGATGGGGCTTAATGAGCTTGCGACTATTGCAGGCAATCAGCTCGGAATTAAAATCATCATTATGAAAAACGCACGACTCGGAATGGTTCGTGAACTTCAGGACAAACACTACGGCGGCAGACACTCCGCAACAATTCTCAACGGTGATCCCGACTTCTTGAAGATTGCCGATGCTTACGGCATTGACCATGCAGAGGCTCATTCAAACAAGGAAGCTGAAAACATCATCAAGGGTATTGTTGATTCGGAAAAACCGTTCATTCTTGTTTGCGATGTTCACCCCGACACTCCGTCAATTTAATGAGGTGATAAAATGCAGTATACATTATCAATACTTGTTGAAAATCAGGCGGGCGTTCTTTCAAAAATTTCGGGACTTTTCTCTCGCCGAGGTTTTAACATCGACTCACTCGCAGTAGGTGTTACTCAGGACCCGTCGGTTTCCCGAATCACAATCGTTGCAAACGGTGACGAGTACATTGTTGAACAGCTTGAAAAACAGCTCAACAAGCTCATTCCCGTCATTAAGGTAAAAAGGCTTAACGAGGGCGAATTTATCAGCCGTGAGCTTGTTTTAATCAAGGTTCACTGCGCCGCCTCAAAAAGAGCCGAAATTGTCAAAACGGTTGAAATTATGCAGGCGAAAATCGTTGATGTATCCCCTTCGTCAGTTACCGTTGAGTACTGCGAATGTGCAAGCCGCATCAACACGCTTGTTGACTTACTCAAGCCTTATGGTATCCGTGAGATTGTAAGAACAGGTACTGTTGCCATTGACAGAGGCACAGCTTCGGTTTCCGTTTAATCTTACAGTTAGCATATATTTTAATTTATATGCCGCGTTTGCGGTAAGGAGGACTTTAATATGAAAGACTACACAAAAAACATGACAGCACCAATCTACTATCAGTCAGATTGTAACCTTGACCTTCTCAAGGGTAAGAAAATTGCTATTATCGGTTACGGCAGCCAGGGTCATGCACACGCTCTCAACCTCAGGGATTCAGGTTGTGATGTAATCGTCGGTCTTTACAAAGGCAGCAAGAGCTGGGCAAAGGCTGAGGCACAGGGCTTTAAGGTATATACATCGGCAGAGGCTGCAAAGCAGGCTGACATCATCATGATTCTTATCAACGATGAAAAGCAGGCAGCTCTTTACAAGAACGACATCGAGCCAAACCTCGAAGCAGGCAATATGCTTATGTTCGCTCACGGCTTTAACATTCACTTCGGTTGCATCAAGCCTCCAAAGGATGTTGATGTTACAATGGTAGCTCCTAAGGGACCTGGTCACACAGTTCGTTCAGAGTATCAGGTTGGTAAGGGTGTACCTTGCCTCGTTGCTGTTGAGCAGGATGCTACAGGTCAGGCTAAGGATCTCGCACTTGCATATGCACTCGGTATCGGCGGTGCAAGAGCCGGCGTTCTTGAAACAACATTCAGAACAGAAACAGAAACAGACCTCTTCGGTGAACAGGCTGTTCTTTGCGGCGGTGTTTGCGCACTTATGCAGGCAGGTTTTGAAACACTTTGCGATGCCGGTTATGACCCAAGAAATGCTTACTTTGAGTGTATCCATGAGATGAAGCTCATCGTTGACCTTATCTATCAGTCAGGTTTTGCAGGCATGAGATATTCAATCTCTAACACAGCTGAGTACGGTGACTACATCACAGGTCCAAAGATCATCACAGAGGATACTAAGAAGGCTATGAGAAAGGTTCTTTCTGACATTCAGGACGGTACATTTGCTAAGGACTTCCTCCTTGACATGAGCGATGCCGGTTCACAGGTTCACTTCAAGGCTATGAGAAAGCTCGCTGCCGAAGCTCCTGCCGAAGTATTCGGTAAGGAAGTTAGAAAGCTCTACAGCTGGTCTGACGAAGATAAGCTCATCAACAACTAATGCGAGTACCTCGCTCGTAGTTCGTGTAGGTAGTTTGTGATAATTTACAACTACTTATTCCCGAGCTTAACATAGTTATAATTTGGGGTAGCTTGAATTTTTTCAAGCTACCCTTTTTGCGAGTACCTCGCCTGCAGTTCGTGTAGGTAGTTTGTGATAATTTACAACTACTTGTTTCCAAGCTTAACATAGTACAGATTAACGGTTCAGTCAATTTGGCTGAACGTTTTTTTGTTGTGCAATAAAAGGGTTCAGCTTTTTACGGCTGAACCTTTTGCAGTTAAAACATATTAATTTTTAAATAATCAATACTTCTCATAGGAGAAAGAATTATAAGCGTCAAGCAAAGACTGCTTATTCTCAGCGGTAGTGTTCTCACCCCATACGCTGTTATCACCGTAACCTGTCGCAATAAATTCGGTAAACATATGTGCATTTACGCAATTATTAAACTGTTTAAGGTTAATTTCGTTATATTTTGCCCGTGAAATATTTTTGTCATTACCGTCAAAATATCTATAATAAACATTATTATTTGATTCTTCGCCTACGCCTCTTGCCGAATACATATTTGCAAAAAGATTCTCTCCGTCGTATGTGATTATTGAATTACCCGACCAATAGTAACCGTCATCTACATTTAAAGATATCTTTAGGTCGTGAACCTCATACTTTTTGGCAGTTTTATTATAGTATATCGCAAAACCGTCGTTAACATTTCCCACTCTTTTTAACTTACCGTCTTCAAATTTGTAAACAACGGAATGGAAACTATACTCATTGGAATCAGCCTTTTGTGCAACAAGCTCCGGAACTCCGTCAAAGTCGAAATCCAAAAACATAACACCTGACAAATTGTGATTACTTCCCAAGCTTGGCATCCATTCATCGGTATGATTCATCATATAATTGATATAAGCGTCCCTTGTTTTATCGGATGTCTTATACCTGTATGTTACACCGGTTGGGTTAAACATCGTAGTAAACTTTTTACCGTCTTTTGAAACACCTCTTACCGTATAAGTGTTACTGCCGGACTTTGCACCCTTGTGAACATAATAGTTGTCATAAGTTTCTGCTATCTTCTTCCAAGAGCCGTTTTCTTTAATATAAACACGGAACTTTGGTGCATCTCCCGTCCAATGCATTTCAACACCGTTGTTTACTGCACCAATGCTGTAAATTTCGGGACAATCCTGATGATCGCCAATGGGCGTACCCTTTGAATCGTAGCCGCTTGTAAAACTCTTGGCATCCTTGCTGATACAACGAACCGTGTAATAAATATCATCAATGCTTAAATCAAATTCCTTTGAAACAACATTCATATCAAGCATAGTCGTACCTGTTGTATCGGCAAGCTTTGTCCAACCGTTTCTGTCCTTGTAGTACACACGGTATTTTTCAGCACCTGCAACCTTGTTCCATGTCAGCTTTACACCGTCATATGTAACCTCAAGTTTGAAATTTTCGGTGTGGCAACATACTTTACCGACTTGCCTGTCGGGTTATAACCGCTTGTAAATTTCTTTGCGTCTGATGTAATACATCTTACAGTATATGTGTAATTTCTGCCGGATGAAACATCCTTGTCGATATATGAGGTCGAAGTTGTATCAACCATTCGTGTCCAGCCTTTACTGCCTTTGTAGTAAACTCTGTATTTAGTTGCACCGCTTACTTTGCCCCAAGAGATTTTCACACCGCCGTTTACATTTTCAAGCTTTGAAATTTCGGGGGCGGCAATATATTTTACGCTTGTCCCCTTTGAATCATAACCGCTTGTAAAGCTCTTTCCGTCAGCAGAAATACATCTTACAGTATAGGTGTAATTCCTGCCCGATGAAACATCCTTGTCGATATATGATGTTGAAGTTGTATCGACCATTCGTGTCCAACCTTTACGGCCCTTGTAGTAAACTCTGTATTTAGTTGCACCGCTTACTTTGTTCCATGTAATTTTCACACCGCCGTTTACATTTTCAAGCTTTGAAATTTCGGGAGCGGCAATATATTTTAAGGTTGTCCCCTTTGAATCATAACCGCTTGTAAAGCTCTTTCCGTCAGCAGAAATGCATCTTACAGTATAGGTGTAATTCCTGCCCGATGAAACATCCTTGTCGATATATGAGGTTGAAGTTGTATCGACCATTCGTGTCCAGCCTTTACGGCCCTTGTAGTAAACTCTGTACTTAGCCGCACCATTCACTTTGTTCCATGTAAGCTTTACACCGCCGTAAACGCTTTCGGCTTTTGAAATTTTCGGTGTTGCCAAGCTTGCCCTTGCAACCTGTGCATACTGCACGGGTGTGTTAAGCGGTTCAACCGCATTTGCAGAAACTGCCGAAACCGCAACCGCAGATATCGACATTACCGCCGCCATGGCTATAGGTAAAAACTTTTTCATAGTTATCCCTCACTTTGTAAATATTCTACGCATTATTAAAAACTTTCGCTAAATTTTTATGCAAGTTAATTGTAACATTAAATGATATAAAAAGCAATACATCTTGATAAACTATCACAAATTTTTAAGCTAAAATAAATAAACCGTTCACAAAAGCGAGAACGGTTTATTTTATATATTCTGTTGATGTTTTGAATTATTTAAAATAATTTCTGCGTTTTGCAAAAATTACTGCACAACCTGCAAGCATTGCAACAAGAAGAATTACCGCAACGCTGTTCTGTCCTGTCTGTACAGCACCGCTGTTATTCTGTGAATTGTTCGGTGTGTCCTTTGTAGCTGTGTCGCTTGTTGAAACAGGCTTAGTTGCCGAAGTTGCAGAAGTTGTATCGGGTACTGTTACAGGTTCGTCAACTGTTGCAACCGTAGTTGTAGGCTCAGTAGAAACAGTTGTATTCGGTTTATTAGATTTCAAACCAAAATTCATTTTTGACAATTCTTCAAGAATACTATCGTCAATAACTCCGCTTTCATAAGCCTCTTTGATTGAGTAAACATTGCCATTTTTATAAAGCATAACATCATCGCCATGGTTGTAACTATAAGTATAGTCACCAATTGTTTCTTCAACAATTACATCCATACCACCGCCAAAACTATATCTAAAACACACTCCGCCGTCACTTGTTCTGCCAACAATATCAATTCTCAAAGTTTCAGGTGATTTGCCGTCAAAACACTCTTCAATAACTTTGTTTTTTATTTCGATAACAAGTGCTGAATCATCGCTTTTCGGAACTATATCCATATGTCCGCAATAGGTCAAGCCCTCAAGTGTATCGTCATCAATAATGCCCGAATTATAAGCATCGGGGATCATATAAACCCTGTTGTTTTTGTACAGTGCCACAGGACAATTTTCGAGATAAGAAACTATGTAATTGCCTGCCTCGGTGTAAACTCTGTTTGCAGAAGTAGCAAAGCTGTCAGAAAAACTGAAATATACCTCGTCTTCATCGTCCAAAAGAATTTCGACATTCAGATATTCAGGCTTTTCATCACCATAATATGTATCTAACATAGCCTGTTTAATATCTGAAATCAAGTCTGAATCAGAAGTTTCATCAGGTGTAGCCGCAAAAGCTGTTGTTACAACCGAAAAGCACATTACAAATGCTATCAATGCAGTTAATAATTTTTTCATTCTTATTTCCTCACCTTTTATTTATTCTATCTGTAATAATGGTATACGCAACAGATATTCAATTTACTTCATTATACTGCTAAAATATATGTAATGCAATATAGTTGCTAAAAATTCACATAAAATAATTCTGCTCAAATGAAAATGCCACTTTCATAGCGAAAGTGGCATAAATGTTAATTTTTGTTGTCAAATCAAACTGGGTGAACCATATTTTTCTTGTCAAGCTTGTCGCCGTTGATGCCAACCTTGGCATTTCTTCTCTTTTCAAAGAAGTCGAGGGCAACCTTCGGGAACTGTGCATAAGAAAGAACATCCTCAGGCTGTTCAATCCACTGCTCAATCTCGCCACGGAGCTTATCAAGCTCAGGCTCAAGCTGATCTGCAGGACGACCTTTGATAATCTTCTTGTCACCGATAATCTTCTTCTGAAACGCAGGATCAATCGGCATTGGAGTTGTACCGTACTCACCGGCAACAAGTCCCTTGAACTCGTTTGTGCACATTGAGTAGCGCTTGCCTGTGATTACATTGAATACAGCCTGTGTGCCGACAATCTGTGATGTCGGAGTAACAAGCGGAGGATAACCTGAATCCTTACGAACACGGGGTACTTCTGCAAGAACTTCGTCAAGCTTGTCTTCTTTACCGGCCTGCTTGAGCTGTGAAAGAAGGTTGGAAAGCATACCGCCGGGAACCTGATAGATAAGAGCGTTAGCGTCTGTTGCGAGCATCTTAGGATCAAGAAGTCCTGACTTGATGTACTTCTCACGAAGAGTCATGAAGTAAGCACGGATGTCAGAGAACTGTTTAAGGTCAAGACCTGTGTCGAACTCTGTGCCTGAAAGAGCGGCAACCATTGACTCTGTAGGTGCGTGTGATGTACCGAGAGCGAGTGGGCTGATTGCTGTGTCAATGCCGTCGGCACCTGCCTCAACACCCTTTAAAAGACACATTGATGCAAGACCTGATGTGTAGTGGGTGTGGAGCTGAAGCGGAAGCTCCGGAACAGCGGCTTTGATAGCCTTTACAAGGCTTTCGGTTCTTGTCGGAGTAAGAAGAGCAGCCATATCCTTGATACAGATTGAATCTGCACCTGCGTCTGCAATTCTCTTAGCATACTCAACATAGTATTCATCTGTGAATACAGGACCTGTTGTGTAGCTGATAGCAACCTGTGCATGACCGCCTTCTTTGTTAGCGGCCTTGATAGCTGTTTTAAGATTCTTGATGTCGTTAAGAGCATCAAAAATACGGATAATGTCAATACCGTTTGCGATTGAACGCTGAACAAGGTACTCAACGCAGTCATCGGCATAGTGACGATAACCGAGCATATTCTGTCCTCTGAAAAGCATCTGGAGCTTTGTGTTAGGGCAATGCTCTCTGATTGTGCGGAGTCTGTCCCACGGATCTTCGTTTAAGAATCTGAGGCATGAGTCATATGTTGCACCGCCCCAGCATTCGAGTGAGTAATAACCGATTTTATCGAGTTTGTCAAGAACAGGGAGCATTTCCTCTGTTGTCATTCTTGTTGCAATGAGTGACTGATGAGCGTCACGCAGAGCAGTTTCGGTAACTCTGATTTTTTTTGCCATTTTACAGCATCCCTTTCTCCGAATTATTGATTAGTTAAGTGTTACGAGAACCTTACCTGAGTCAACTGACTCACCCTTTGCAACATCAACTGTTGCAACTGTGCCGTCCTGCGGAGCCTTAACGGGAGTCCATCTTCATAGCCTCGATGAATACGAGGTCATCTCCTGCCTTAACAGCCTGTCCTGCCGAAACAACAACATTAACAACTGTACCGGGCATAGGAGCCTTTACAACAACAGAACCCTGAGCGCCTGCGGGAGCTGCCGGCTTTGCTGCAGGAGCGGGAGCGGCTGCCGGAGCAGGAGCGGCTGCTGCAGGAGCTGAAGAGCCACCGAGTTCTTCAACCTGAACATCATATGCTGTGCCGTTAACTGTAATTCTTAAATTCTTCATTTTTAGTATCCCCTTTTATTTTAACAAGTAATCATTTATCAGATAGTTGAATGCTTCTTTGAAAGTGTTGAAACACGCTTGCCCGAGAGCATATCAAGAGCAGAAATAAGAGTCTGACGGAGCTGAGCTTCTTCAACAATACCGTCAACATAGCCGTTCTGAGCGGCATTGTAAGCAGAAAGATTCTCGTCAGCAAACTTCTGAGCAACCTCAGCCTGCTTATCTGTGGCAACATTCATAACTTTGGGAGCCATAATGAATGCGGCAGCCTCAACATTAACAGGTGAAATAACTGCATCGGGAAGTGCGTAAACAACATCTGCATTAGCGCCTGTGCCTGCAAGAGCAACATAGCCTGAACCGATTGCCTTGCCTGTAACAACAGAAATCTTGACTGTTGTTGCCTCAGCATAAGCGGCTGATGCCTTTGTTGCCGACTTGATTGACTCAAAGCCCGGGCAGTTTACGAATGTTACAACAGGGAGTGAGAAAGCGTCGCAGAAACGAACAAACTTTGCTACCTTGTTTGCAGACTTGCAACCAAGCTCATTGCCCTTTGTAACAACAATACCTACAACCTGACCGCCGAGTCTTGCAAAACGAACATTTGCTTCCTTGCCGTAATCATTGAAGAGCTTTACAATGCTGTTGCCGTCAACTGTTCTGCTGACTACACAACCGCAACCGTCCTCTGCCGGAGCTTCTTCAAATGACTGAGGAGCCATTGTGAGGTTATTTGACGGAAGATAAAGGATAAGTTCCTTTGCAGCCTTGATTGCCTTGTCTGCGTCGTCACAAACGATTGAGGCAATACCGTTTTCAGCATTGTAAGCGGCATCGGAATGCTTGCCTGTTACCGAAAGTGAAAGCTGTGCGTCTTTGCTCATGATAACGATGTCTGCGCTTGCGGCGTTAAGAGCGTTTGTTCCGAGGCAAGTGCCGAGAACAACCGAGATCTGCGGTACAACACCGGAAAGTGACGCAGCCGCATTGAGAACATCACCGCAACCTGCGAGAAGCTCTGTACCCTGATTAAGTCTGCCGCCAACGCTGTCATAGAAACCTACAACAGGAGCGCCTGTCTTGAGTGCAAGACCATACAGCTTTTTAAGCTTGGCAGCCTGTGCCTTACTCATAGCACCGCCGCAAATGTCGCTGTTCTGTGCAAACGCATAAACAGGCATACCTTCTACTGTTCCAAAGCCTGCAACAACCTCGGCAAAACCTTCACCGGATTTTGCAAAGGCATCAATTTCACAAAAGCTGTCTGCATCAAAAAACGCCGTAATTGTCTTATAAGCGGAAGTTGCGGCAATTTCAGCCTTTGCCTGATTGATCTTTTCAATACTCATCTTAAAATCCTCCAATACCATGTATTGAATATGCACGAAAACTGAGCGTGCATACTAATTTTCTACACAATACATTATACTCTATAATCTTCAAAAGTACAAGAAAAACACGCTGTACTATTTCAATTTTGAACACATTTAATAGTTATTACATCAAAACCGTAAATTTATTGTCGAATTAACGAATAGTTTTATTGACCGTTTCGGAAGTATTTTTCAAAAACGGAAAATTAAAGCTGTTTGCCGTTTAAAAACGGGTTTGCAAGCAGTTTTTTAACCTCTTGTTCGGTCAAATCTCTCCAGTCGCCCTGTTTGAGCATACCCATTTTTACTCCGCCGATCTGGGTGCGTTTGAGTCTTGCAACCTCAAGCCCGACAGCCTCGCACATTCTTCTGATTTCACGGTTCTTACCCTCGTGAAGAATCATTTCAAGAATTACTCTGCCCTGCTCCTTGTGAATTACACGGACATATGCAGGAGCGGTTTTCCTGCCGTCAAGCTCAACGCCTGTTTCAAGCTTTACAAGCTGATCCTCGTCAATTGACGGTCGAACGGTTACTCTGTAAATCTTGTAAACATTGTTTTTCGGATGCATAACCTTGTTTGCAAAGTCACCGTCATTTGTAAAAACAAGCATACCCTCGCTGTCTTTGTCAAGTCTGCCGATCGGATAAACTCGCTCGCCGACATTCTCAACAAGCTGTGCAACACACTTTCTGCCACGCTCATCATTCATTGTGGTAATGAATCCACGGGGCTTGTTGAGCATAATATATCGGTAATTACGCCCTTCGGCACAACAATCCTCTTGCCTCTTACAAACACCTTGTCTGTAGGAAGAACCTTATCGCCGAGAATTGCGGTTTTGCCGTTCACCTTGACATGACCGCCGAGAATAAGCTCCTCGGCCTTTCGCCTTGACGCAATACCGCATTGCGCTATGAATTTCTGAAGTCTTATAGGTTCAATTTTAGCCATATGTAAATTCCTTTTTATTAAAATTTTCTGTATATTTAAACTGTCACGAAAACAGATTTCCTATTGCCGAAAATATTGACACACTCTTTTTATCCGATTTAATCTTTTCGCCTGCAACAATGTTGCATTTATAAAGCAGCTTTCCGCCGAGTGTGTATTCAATTCTGCCGACCGATTCGTTCTTTTCAATCGGAGCATACAAAAAGCTGTCTATGAAGATTTTTTTCTTGATTTTATCGCAGTCCTCACGCTTTAAAACGATTGTGTTGTTCTTCTCACCTGTAACCGTTACGCTGTCCTTATCACCGCCCACGCACGGAATATCGGCACAAAAGTCAGCGTCCTTGCAGTCAACTCCCCTATACTTTTCAAAAGCGTAATCATAAAGAGAAATATGGTCATTCCAATCGTTGCGGTCATTCAGAGTGACGCACACAAGCGTTACACCGTCTTTTTTTGCAGAGGAAACAAGGCACCGCCCTGCCACCGTTGTATAGCCTGTTTTTCCGCCTGTACAGTATGGATAAAGCGACAAAAGCCTGTTATGATTTGCATATGCGGTTTTCTTTGATTTCGGTTCAAGAAATTCAACGGTCACGCTCTTCTTAGCCGTAAGATTTGCAAAATCGTTATTTTCAAGTGCATATGACATAAGCAGAGCCATATCCTTTGCACTTGAGTAATGGTTGTCATCGTCAAGTCCGCTCGGCGTCACAAAATTGGTATTCATCATACCGATTTGCTTTGCCTTTTCATTCATTCGTTGTGAAACTTTCGGGACTGCCCGAAATCGTATATGCCGCCGCATTCGCCGCATCATTACCCGACGCCATCATCATTCCTGACGCAAGATCCGAAAGTCGGACTTTTTCACCGACTTTAAGATACATCGAACTGCCCTCGGCAACCATTTCCTGTTTGAAGGTTACTTCGCTGTTACAGGATGCCGCCTCCTCAAGCGTTATGAGAGATGTCATAATCTTTGTGGTGCTCGCAGGCTTCATCTTTTCATCTGCATTCTTGGAACAGATAACCGTGTTGTTATCGGGACAATAAAGAACAAATGCCTGTGCAAAAGTTGTGGGAGGAGTATCCTCCGCAGTTTTTGCGCCCATAAGCACAAACGGCATAACAAAGCACACCGCAAGCGAGATTTTTTTTTTCATAAGGACACCCCCTGCATAAATCTATGCCGAGGGGTGTTGCAATATTACGAATCAGCCGTCAATATCGTCCTGTGTGATTTCGGAAAAATCGTCTGCGGATTCGCTCTTATCCTTTTTGAAAACTCCCTTTACTTTTTTGAGAACATCGGGAATCATATTAACGAGCTTGTCGGCTGTACATTCTTCCCTGTCAACGGAAACAAGCCTTACATCGCCCTGATAAACGGTAAGAAATGCAACAGGCTGAATTGTCACACCTGCACCGCTGCCGCCGCCAAAGCAGTCTTTGTTTTCCTTTTTGGTAGGCAGATCCGAACCGCCTGCTGCAAAGCCGTAGCTTACCTTTGAAACAGGAATGATAAGTGTGCCGTCAGGCGAAGTTATAGGCTCGCCGATAATAGTATTGACATCAATCATTTCCTTGATTTTTTCCATTGTGGTATCCATTAAACTGCCGATAGGATGTTCCATAGCCATTCTCCTTTTTCAACAATATTTATATCAATCATTTTTAACTTCTGCAAGAAGTTTAATCCCCTTGATTCCGTGCTTAACGGCAAGACCGATAAGTCGGAATGCGAAAATTCTTGCGGCAAAGTCAAAGTTAATTTCAGTTTCTGCTTTTTCCGAAAAATTCGGATTTATGTCAACTCCGTAGCCTTTGCATTTTACAACACGGACAATTGTGCCTACTGCCGGATAAACAACGGCACAGTATTTGCCGTATTTTATAGCCGTGTCAGCCGCATCGTCACCTGCAACGCTGATACTCAGCGACAATTTTTTAACCAGTATGTGGCTGAAAAAGTCCTGCAATGCAGATACTGCAAGCTCTGCAACTTTTTTTATCAGGTTCAAAAGCCACTCAATACCGTATTGTTTTATAAGGCTCGGCTTTTTTTCTGTCGCTTTTTTAGGTTGTTCGGTTTTCTGAGTTTGTTTTTTTGCTTTTTTCTTCTTCTTTTCCTTTTTGGGTTTTGCCGGCACAAGCTGAAGCTTTACAAATCCGATATACACGGCACACCAAAACTCCTCTTTATATGATGCACGCAAAGTAATCGGAATAAACATCACAAGCGCAATAAACAGCACAATTCCGAGTAGGATATATAGCCAAAGCAAAGGGAATTCCCCCTAAATTTTACTGCCTGTCAACAGGCTGATCGGCAAACAAATCAATCTGCTCATTGCCGTTTTCAGTCTTTTCCTGTTCTTCACCGTTTTCTTCGGACTCCTTCTCCTCATCACTCTCGGGGAGCGGAGGAAGTTCGTCAAGACTTGAAATGTTAAAGCAACGCAAAAAGTTTTCGGTTGTGCCGTAAAGCAACGGTCTGCCGGGTAGCTCAAGTCTGCCCTTTTCTTCAACAAGTCCCTTTGTTGTCAAACTGCCGATTACACCACTGCAGTCAACACCACGCACCTGCTCGACAAAAGCCTTTGTAACAGGCTGATTGTACGCAACAACTGCAAGAACCTCAAGAGCCGCCTGTGAAAGCGGGGTGTTTCTTCTCAAATCCATAACGGTACGAATCTGCGGAGCAAATTCCTTTTTTGAAACCATCTGACAAGAATTGTCAAGCAATATTATAGTTATGCCCCGTCCTGACGCCTCATAATCATCAATCAGTGCAGAAATATGCTCTTTAACCTTTTTTTCGGAAATTTCAAGTGCCTGCGCTATTCGGGAAAATTCAACCGACGCACCGTTTGCGAACAAAATCGCCTCAATCGCACCACGAATATTTTCAACAGCCATTACTGCACCTCCTCATTTTCATTGTTTTCGTCCTCGTCAACCTGTGGCAAAGGCATTGCGTTTTATCCTCAATCATATGAACAACGGCATTTTCACCGCTGCCTCAATTCTGATACGCTTGCCCTTTATCAGCTCCAGCGTTGCAAGAAATGTTGCCACAAGGTCGCTTTTGCCCTCGCACACCTCAAAAATTTCGTGATATTCAAGCCTTTTGCCGTGCCAGAGCCTTCTCATAAGATGGATAATCTTACTGTTTACCGACACGATTTTATGCGACACAATGCCCGAAAATGCGTCTTTTGACGGTGGAAGCTTACGCTTGCCTCGTCCGACTGCGCTGACATATGCCTTTGCGATATCCTCACTAGGATGAATTCGGTTATATGTCAGGTCAAATTCAACAGGAGATGCATCTCGGTAAAAGCTATCAAAGTCATAAATATCGCCGAGTTTTGCCGCCATTTCACGGCAAACGGCATATTCAAGAAGCTGTCCCGAAAGTTCTTTCTTGAGTTCTTCAGCCTCTTCCTCATATTTTGGCAGGAGCATTACAGACTTGATATAAACAAGCCTTGACGCCATTGTCAGAAATTCCGATGCGATATCCATCTGATTTTCCTGCATCATATTAATCTGCTCCATGTACTGGTCGAGCAATTCGGAAATGCTGATGTCGTAAATATCTATTTTGTTTTTAGAAATCAGCGTCAGCAAAAGGTCAAGAGGACCTTCAAATGCCGACAGCTTATATTGAAGTTGTTGTGTTTCCATAAATAAGTTTCAATTATGATTTGATGTTACGAATGATTTTGAAATCAACCGACAAACGGCATATACGGCAGCTTGCAAGCCAGCTGATGAAGTTAAGAATCTGATTGCTGAGCCAGTTAATCGGAGTGTTGAGAATTCCCACATACAAGAGAACAAAAAGACCGATAAAAAAGTACATCTGATATCTGTAAAAGAATTCAACAGCCTTGTCGGGTAAAAATACGAACAGAACCTTTGAGCCGTCAAGAGGCGGAATCGGGATAAGGTTAAACACAGCAAGTCCGACATTGCACGAAATGTAGAAGCTCAAGAATTGAACAACATATCCTCCGATTGTCGAAAGCGGAAATGCGCCCGTAAAAAGGATAATCGGATAGTAAATGAGGAGTCCTGCCAATGCGGCAACGATATTTGCAATCGGACCCATAATTGCGGTGATTGCCATACCGACCTTTGGATTTTTAAAATTCCTCGGATCAATCGGAACAGGCTTTGCCCAACCGAATCCGAACAAAAGCATACACAAAGCACCCATAGGGTCAATGTGGCTGAGCGGATTAATCGAAAGTCTGCCTCTGCCCTTTACCGCCTTATCACCGAGAAGTGACGCAGTAAAAGCGTGCGCCCATTCATGGAACGGGAGAATTAAAAATATAATAACGAGTACAGCCAATATTTCGGCAATTACCGAGCCGAAATCAAGGTTGCCGTTTCTGATGCCGTTAAGTAATAATGAGAGCATAAGAGCCTCCTGAAATCTGAATTTTTAGGTAACAATCGTGTAACTATATTTATTCTTAATTATATAATATATCGTCAAAAATTACAAGAGCAAAAAACAAGTTAAGAAATTTTCAAAAAACACTTGCATTTTCTCTCATTTTCTGTTATTATAACAAAGTTAGAAATAGAATTAGTTTTCTTTAAGGAGGTGCAGACGCATGGCAAAATGTGAATTCTGCGGTAAGGATGTAAAGTTCGGTATTAAGGTATCTCACTCACACAGAAGATCAAACAGAACATGGAAGCCCAACGTACAGCGTGTTAAGGCTATTGTTGACGGTTCACCAAAGCGTGTATATGCTTGCACCCGTTGTTTGCGTTCAGGTAAGGTTACCAGAGCTAACTGATTTTACAGATTACGAAACAGCTCCACTATTTACGGTGGAGCTTGTTTTTGTATTTTATCAGAATTTTAAGCCTCAATCACAGCACAGAAAGAGGGCTGACCTTTGTTTGGTCAGCCCTCTTAATTATTAGTCTTTATCAGCCGTTAAAGGATTTCTTCTTTCTTACGAAGAACGAACATTACACAAGTTGAGCCGATGAGAAGTGTAAGAATTACAACAGCCAGAGGAGCTTCACCTGTCTGAACAGCAGCATTTGCATTGTTATTGTTGCCGTTGTCAGATGTATCCGGAGTGTCGGATGTTGAGCTGATTTTCTTTGTTACAGGCTGTGTTACAGATGTTGCATCCTGTGAAGTTACAGGAGCAATTGTATCCTTAGTTGATTCCTGCGTTTTCTCTGTAGCCTTAGTAGCCTCAGTAGATGACTCTGCGGTTGAAGGCTCGGCTGTTGTCGGTTCTGCATAGGTTGAAGGAGTAAGCTCAGTTGAAAGATCATTTTTTACTGCCGCAGCAACAGGAGCTTTCTTAACTACTTCTTTATCAACGAGAATAACTTCTTTTGAACCGTCAGTCATTTCTGTGTCCGGATTTACTTCCGAAACACGAAGTACCTCAACAACAAGGTCAACCGTTGTAGAAACCGGTGCAACCTTTGAAATGTCTTTAACATCAAAAACAACTGTTGCAAAAAGCGTCTTTTCGCTAAAGTCATAAAGACCGAGATTACTTGCACCGAATTTTACATAACCAACGCCTTCCGACTTATTCTTGAAGTTTACATATACACCTCTGCCGTCCATTGTCGGGCAAACCGACTTAGCAGTATTCACATCAGCAACCGAAAGGATTGAAGGGTCATAAGAAATGTGCCACTGCGTGTCGAGCACATTCTTTGGAGACTGCATAATATATGTAACCGTTACCTGATTTGTTACTGCATTATACTTTGCACTTGCCATTGGGAAGTAATTTGATGTTGCATTTACTGTAAGAGCAAGCGAAGATTCAGCAGACGATGTTGTACCCTCTGTTGCAACGGGGGCATCAGTTGCAGACTCGGTTGTTTCCGATTCTGTTACAACCTCTGTTGTTGATTCGGCTGTTGTTTCCTCACCCGATGGATTGTACTCTGTCGGGAACACACCGTCTTTGCCGTAATAATCGCCGACCTTGAGGTCTGCCTTTTTAGGAGCATTGCCATATTCACCGTTACCGTAGTAGTAGAACCACTCACCGGCAAAAATCAATTCATCCTTATCGTTCTCGGAAGTAAATTCAGGATTGATAATATAAATCATATTGTCAAAGCTTTCAACACCGTTGGGATAATAATCAGACTCGCCTTTATCATAACCTTTAAAATTAATATCGGTTGTTCGATAAGCAAGTTTATATTCAGGATTTGTCGGATCGTCTGTACCTTTAAGAGCGTTGTTCCAGATTACTTTATCAGCATCGGTCGGTACATCAGAACAGTAAACATTTTTGATATCAGCATTGCGAGCTGAATAACCCGGCCACGCTGAAGGAGTATCCGAACCGTTTTCCCAATAAACACCTGCATCAGATGTATATTTGTTTTCCCAGTCATCAGGCTTACAGAAATATATATGGTAGGTTTCAGTGCCCTCAGAAGGCACATAACTGCCTTCATCGTCCGTATCAGCAGAAACGCTTATTGCAGCAACCACAATCATTGCCGCTGTGAGCATAACAGCCAATAAAAGACTGATAACTTTTTTGGACATTTGTATTTCCTCCTTATGATTTTCCGACACCATACTTGTATCAGCATGACTATTATAGTATAAAACTCAGAAAAAATCAAGTGTTACAGGGCATTTTGGCGTCTGAAACCTATTGTAATAATCACCAAAAATCACTGTACTGTTTTATAAAATATCTTTATTGGGTCTTATCCGAACAAAGGCAGTACAAACAACTGCAAATTTTATCTATAATAAAAGCAAAAATGCCTCCAAGCGGAGGGCATCAAATAATTATGTATAATTATTTAAGATTATTCAAATCTCTTGCGTGTGTAAAGAACTGCACCGCCTGCAACGAGGAGAACTGCGAGAACTGCAGCTGCTGTTGTAGCACCTGTCTGAACTGCGCTGTTGTCTGTGCTCTTTGCTGTGTCAGCAGTTGAAACTGCGTTTGCAGAAGATGTTGGGTTCTGACCTGCAGTAGGAACTGTGTTCTTTGTAGAATCTGTCTTGTTGTCATCTTTCTTGTCACTTGACGGAGCTGTTGTTGCAGCCTGATCAGGAGTAGCATTCTTGTCTACTGACTGAACAAGACCTGCTTCCTTAGCCATATCATAGTTAGGAAGTGAACCGTACTCGTACTTGCCTGTTTCTTCGTTAAGACCATAGTAGAAGTAGAACTCACCGGCATATGTTTCCTTACCTGTTACGCTTACAGAAGTGTTGCTAGGGTCTATAACATAAATCATGTTGGTGAGGTACATTGAGATACCCCAGTCAGGATCCTCAAAGAAGTTGTCAGCAAATTTACCGAAGAATGTCTTGTCATCACCGTCAAATGCTTCCTGAGCCTTTGTCCAGAATTCGCCGTCAAGCAAATTGTCATAATATTCATTGTCGCCTTCCGAATAGTACTGACAAGAAACATCGGCAGTCTGCTTAGCAGCCTTAAACTGTTCCTCACTAAACTCGTAAGTTACTTTACCTGTTGCGGCATCTTCTGTCCTTAGACCGCCGTTAAGGTAGTTGTTGAAATCAAGATTAGGAACATCTGTAGGAAGGTCAAGATAGAAGATGTTATTTTCAGCATTTTCAACCTGCATCTTATAACCCGGCCAAGCAACACCTACTGACGTACCGTCAAGAGAGCTGCCTGCGTCTGAACCGTTCCACCAGTATGCACCTGCATCATTAGCATTGAACTTTTCACTCTTCCATGACTCAGGCATAAGGAAGTAAACTTTGTGTGTTTCTTTTACGCCCTCACTTGGGACATAACGACCGTCTGTATCAATAGCTGCGGAAACGCCGATTACACCTACAAGAGCAAGTGAAAGAACGAGAGCGCATGACACTATGATACTGATAAGTTTTTTTGACATTTGAATCTCCTCCAAAAAAATTTCCGATTTCTATCGGTATGGAATCATTATATAACAAAATTTTCAAAATTGCAATCTTTTTCAAAAAGCTTAAAACAAAAATACACAAATTGCAATCGCAATTTTGTGTATTTAGCTTGTATTATAAAAAATTTTCCTATAAAAGATATTTATCTGTTTTATTTATCCGCATCTGCGTCGTCCGACATTGCATTATTGTCCGCAGATTTTTTCTTTTTTTCGTCCTTTTTCTTTACGAAAATAATTGCACCTGCGGCAATCAAAACAACAACAATTGCAATTATAATAATTAATGTCGTGTTTGAACCCGAACCGTTTGCAGAGCTCTCAACAACCTTTGTAACATCTACAACCTGACTATTCTGCTGAGTTGAGATGTACTTTTTCTCAACAACTACCGACTTATGGTCGTCTTTGTTAGGTGAGTTTTCCTCGCCCATTCCGTCAATGTAGTTTACAAAATCGCCCTGAATTTTTTCGGAATTTGCCGTATCATTATTTACTATCGGAACGGCACTATCCTCTACCTCTTTACCGTTCACCCAAAGCTTGCAGGTGATTTTATACGATTTGAGATATGTCATATCATCGCCGTACATATCCGAGATGAAATATGAAAGATCGGTTTTGCCTCCCTTTAGTACCTTGAATTCAGCAGAAACAAGAGCCTTGTCACCGTTAAGCTTTACGGGATTCTGAACATCTGTCCATGTAAAGGTGTAAAAATTCTTAAGTTTAGGGTTGCCAATCGCAGTTTTAAAGCTTTCACAGTTTATTGAATCGGCATTCAACTTCAAATATTCATCGTTGTAAAAGAAACTCATTGCGGCTCCGATTACTTCTTCTTTTGTATCGGTCATATAAATAGCATACTTTACCGTATCGCCGACTTTAGCTGTTACGGAATCCTTTTCATCTGTTGAAATGCTGATTGTAAGGTTATCCTCGGCAGCACTTGCAGGAATACAGAATGCTGACACGGTAAGTACAGCCACGAAGAGAATTGAAAGCATATTTTTGATTTTTTTAGACATTTTTTTCATTCCTTTAGTTTGATATCCCTATTATATATCATTAAGACTAAAATTTCAATCAATATTTTAACAATTCTCGGTGAAATTTATGTGAAAAAAATTAATTGCAGACTTGCCTTTAAAGAAATGATATTTTTGAAATTATAATTCAAACTGATTTTCACAACATTACGATATAAAAAAACGCCCCTCGGAAAACCGAGAGGCGAAAAATTATTTTTTTAATCTGTCAACGCCGTTAACAGTCTTACAATAGGAAATTCAATTACTTATTGAATCTCTTTCTTGTGAAGTAAACAACACCTGTTGCAGAAACAAGAGCTAAGAGGATAACTACTGCCATAGAAGCATTACCTGTCTGTACTGCGTTGCTGCTTGTGCCGTTAGCCGGTGTGTCAGAAGTAGCTGTGTCAGCTGTTGACTGACCCTTTGTTGCAGCCTGTGTAGCAGATGTAGCATCAGGTGTAGTAGGAGCTACTGTAGTAGGCTCTGTTGCAGCAGGCTCTGTTGTAGTAGGCTCTGTTGTAGCAGGCTCTGTTGTAGCAGGCTCTGTTGTTGTAGGCTCTGTTGTAGCAGGCTCTGTTGTTGTAGGCTCTGTTGTTGCAGGCTCTGTTGTTGCAGGCTCTGTTGTAGCAGGCTCTGTTGTTGTAGGCTCTGTTGTTGTAGGCTCAACATATGCCTCAACCTTAGCGTCTGAGTTAATGTGATCAAAGAGATCATTAGCCATGTCGCCGTTAACTACTGCTTCATATTCTGAATCAGCATCAACTGTGCCTGTTGCAGGATTGAGCTTACCAAGTGTAAGATCAACTACATTGAGGTCAACATTTGTTGTACCTGTACCGTTAACTGTGAACACAGCCTCAACAAGCTTCTTGCCGCCTGCAAAATCATAAAGTGCAAGGTTTGAAGCATTGCCTGAAACATCATTCATATTTACCATGCCGTCAGCGATTTCAGGCATTGTAAGTGAATCAAGTGTAAGGAGGTTCTTATCATATGTAAGAGCCCACTGTACTTCTTCAAGCTGTGCGTCCTTAGTGTCAAGGAGATAGTAAACTGATACCTTGTCGCCTACATTAAATGTGCCTGAACCGATAGCCTGGCAAATATTAGATGTAGCGTTGATTGTTAAATTATCAACTGCAGGAGTTGAAGGCTCAACCTTAACAGTAGCCTTAGCGCCTGAACGTGTTGAATAATCAAATTTAGAAATGTCGAGTGTGATTGTTACATCAACGAGTGAATCTTCTTCAAAACCTGCAGAAACTGTGTTAAGAAGCATGTTCTCACCATTGAATGTAAGGTCAAATTCTTCGCCTATAGGAGCTGCGCTCTGCTCGGGAAGACCCCAGTTAGCTGCCCAATCATCGTTTACAGCAAACTTGAACTGATAAGCATCATCTGCAGATTCAATATTTTCATACTTAATCTGATATACCTTGTCAGAAACCTGAGTCATGTGGTTAGCTTCAGCGTCAACACCCCATGCTACACCGTTGAGCCAGTTGTTTTCACCGTTACCAACAACTGTAATGCTGTTAACTTCAAGGTCTGTTACCATTTTAACGCCGTCACCTGTTACAGTAATCTTGTTTGTAGCAGGATCGAATGTTACAGTAACATCACAAGCTGTTTCTACATCGAAAGTTACATTGTTATCTGTACCGTCAAGACCGATCCACTTCTGCTCGTCGCCTGTGTTTGCAACAACCTTGAGCTGATAGTTTTTACCTGCAGGAACAGCAGAGAATGTCTTTGTGAATACGCTGCCGTCAGCTGTCATAACATTTTCGGGAGCGAGTGCAGGAGAACCCTGCCATTCATAGCCTGTAAGATTTGTTGTACCGGCAACTACATATGTAGTATCGGCAGCAGGAGCTGTTGTAGGCTCTTCTGTTGTAGGCTCTACCGTTGTAGGCTCTACTGTTGTAGGCTCTGCTGTTGTAGGCTCTGCTACTGTTGTAGGCTCTACTGTTGTAGGCTCTTCTGAACCGTCGGGAACTGTTACAGTTTTAGCAACTGCGACATACTTATCAACTGCATCCTGATTTAATACAGATCTGTCTAAGAGTACTACTTCATCACTAGGGATTTCCAACTCTGATACAGGGTCTTGATTTGAAATAGTAAGATACTCTACATCAAGGTCAACAGTAGTTGCTACAGCCTCGGGATTGATCACATCGAATTCAACAGAAGAAAATACTATTTCTTTTTCTGATGAAAAATAGAGACTTGTGTCACTTCCTATACCCATAAGTAAACCAGGAGCTACATTTTTGTTGAATTCGAAATTTGGATATTCGAATGAAGTACTCTTTCTTGTATTAGCTGAAACCTTGAGAACAGCAGGATCATAGTTCATTCTATACTGGAAGTTCAACATACCATCTCTGTCCTTGGTCTGGAACATGTATGTAACCCTTACAGTCTTCTGATCTGCGCTGAGAGTAACCTGCTTCTCAGAAAAGAGGTTTGAAGTAGCTGTAACTGTGAGACCCTTTTTTGCAGGAGCTGCAGTTGTAGGCTCTGCTACTGTTGTAGGCTCTGCTACTGTTGTGGGCTCTGCTACTGTTGTAGGCTCTGCTACTGTTGTAGGCTCTGCATCAGTAACGATGTCAACCTTACCCTTTGCACCCTGCTTTGTAGCATAGTTAAAGTTTGAAAGGTCAAGTGTAAGAACGATGTCATAACCGTCTTCATAGCCTGCTGCATCTGTATCAATGATCATGTTCTGACCGTTGTATGTAAGGTCAAACCACTCATTGAGAGGAGCTGTGCCCTGCTCAGGAAGGCCCCAGTTATCTGCCCATGAACCGTTGGCAGCAAACTTGAACTGATAGTTCTCATAAGCGTCAAGGCTCTCAAACTTAATCTGGTAAACCTTTGAACCCTCAGATGTCTCTGTCATGTGGTTAGCTTCAGCATCTACCTTCCAGTCCTTACCGTTGAGCCATGCATCTTCACCGTTACCAACGACTGTAATGTGGTCAACAACAAGTTCTTTCGGAATTACAACACCTTCACCTGTTGCAGTGATTTCATTTGTTGTAGGGTTGTAAGTTACTGTTACATCACATTCCTTTGTTACATTGAATGTGAAGTTGTCATTGCCGGTATCGCCTACACCAATCCACTCTGAATCGTTTTTAACGACCTTGAACTGGTAGCCGTTGCCGACTGCTACGTTGGTAAATACTTTTTCGTAGTTACCGTCGCCGTTTTCTGTCATTACATTATCTCCGCAAGTTGCTTCAGTCTCAGCCCACTTGTAACCTGTGAGTTCTTCACAACCGGATACGAAATATGAATCGCCGGCAGCAGAAACGCTCACTACAGTTGCAACGAGTGATGTCACAACAAGCATCATAGACAGTAAAAGGCTAAGTGCTTTTTTGAACATTTTCTTTTCCTCCTTATGTGATAATGCTTCTATAAGCAGTTTAATTATACAACAATCAACCACCAAAAGTCAATGCTAAAAACTCTTGCTGACTGATTATTTGACAAAATATTGTTTTTTTGTAGGAATGCACAAATAAAATATCATTTATTTGTTATTTGTAACCATTCACATTGTGAGATTGCCAGTTCCAACTGTCACGGCACATATCCTCAAGATTTTTTTCGGCAATCCATCCAAGTATTTTCTTGGCTTTTGTTGCGTCGGCAAAGCATTCTGCAATGTCGCCTGCTCGGCGTGGCTTTATAACATAAGGAATTTCAATCGAATTTGCCTTTTCAAAAGCCTTTACAATATCAAGAACGCTGTAGCCCACACCTGTTCCAAGATTAAAAATCTCAGTTCCCTTGTGCTCTGCGGAATATTCAATAGCCTTTACATGACCTTTTGCAAGGTCAACAACATGGATATAGTCACGCACTCCCGTGCCGTCATGCGTAGGGTAATCGTTGCCGAAAACACCGAGACACTTGAGTCTGCCGGCGGCAACCTGTGTTATGTACGGCATAAGGTTATTCGGGATTCCGTTAGGATCTTCACCGATTCTGCCGCTTTCGTGAGCGCCGATTGGGTTAAAGTAACGAAGAAGAACAACAGACATATCGGGATTTGCGTTTGCGGTGTCTGTAAGAATTTGTTCCATCATAAACTTTGTCCAGCCATACGGATTTGTAGGAGAACCCTTTGGCATTGTTTCAACAAGCGGAACAGTTTCCGGAGTACCGTAAACCGTGGCACTTGAGCTGAAAATAAAGTTATTCACACCGTGTTTTTTCATCACTTCAAGCAGTGTGAGCGTTGAATCAATGTTGTTACGGTAATATTCAACAGGCTTCTCACAGCTTTCACCTACTGCTTTAAGACCTGCAAAGTGAATTACCGCATCAATCTTATTCTCCGAAAAAATCTTTTCAACGGCATCTCTGTCACATACATCGGCCTCATAGAGCGGAATTTTTCTGCCTGTCAGCTCTTCAACTCTTTCAACCGCTACGGGACAGCTGTTTGAAAAATTATCTGCAATTACAACATCGTGACCTGCGTTGATGAGTTCAACACAAGTGTGCGAGCCGATATATCCGGCGCCGCCTGCAAGCAAAACATTCATTTTAAAATTCCTTTCTTAACATCAGCATTTTTCAGGCTCGGGATAGTCAACACCGAAGGTTTCGGCTGTAACCTTTGCCATAATCTGAGGATCAAGAGGCTTGTCGGAATAGTCTGTGTCACACTCTGCGATTTCATTGACAACATCCATACCCTCAATTACCTTGCCGAATGCGGCATACTGACCGTCAAGGTGCGGAGCGTTTTTGTGCATAATGAAGAACTGCGAGCCTGCTGAGTCGGGCATCATTGAACGAGCCATTGAGAGAACACCCTCTGTATGCTTGAGATTGTTTTCAAAGCCGTTCACGGCAAATTCGCCCTTGATTGAATATCCGGGACCGCCCATACCCGTGCCTTCGGGGCAACCGCCCTGAATCATGAAACCGTAGATTACACGGTGAAATGTAAGGCCGTCATAGTAACCCTTGTTTACAAGGCTGAGAAAATTATTTACAGTATTCGGAGCAATTTCGGGATAAAGCTCCGCTTTGATTGTTTTTCCGTTTTCCATTTCAAAAGTAACAATAGGATTGCTCATTTTAAATCGTCCTTTCGGTTTATTAACACTATTTTAGTATATTCTTGATAAAATAGCAAGTATTTTAGTGATTATTTGCGAATAAATCAACCTTTTTCAATGCTCATTGTAGCAAAAGCATTGAGGTCTGTTCCTGCAATATTTCCGCTGAGAAACTCGTAATATCCCTGTGAACCGACCATGGCGGCATTGTCACCGCAAAGAGATTTTTCGGGCATATACATTTCCCAATCACGCTTTTTACACTCTTCTGCAAGGGTTCTTCTGAGAAGTGAATTTGCCGAAACACCGCCTGCGATTACAAGCTTTTTCTGTCCCAGGTCTTCAGCCGCCTTGATAAAGTTTGTAACAAGGCAATCGACAACAGCATAGCGGAATGATGCACAGACATCGGCTTTGTTAAGCTCAACACCCTTTTGTGCCGAATTGTGAATGAGGTTGATTACGGCTGTTTTTAGTCCCGAAAAGCTGAAATCATACGGTGCATCGTGAACTGCGGGACGAGGGAGCTTGAATGCAAACGGATTGCCGTTTTCCGCAACTCTGTCCATTTCAATTCCGCCCGGATACGGCATTCCCATTGTCCTTGCGGCTTTGTCAAAAGCCTCGCCTGCGGCATCATCACGGGTTTTGCCGATAATTTTCATCTTTGTGTAGTCCTCAACCATAACAATATGGCTGTGACCGCCTGACACAACAAGACAGAGAAACGGCGGCTTTAATTCTTTATTTGAAATATAATTTGACGCAATGTGTGAACGAAGATGGTGAACAGGAACAAGCGGAATTCCTGTTGCAAGTGAAAGTCCTTTTGCAAAATTCACTCCCACAAGCAACGCTCCGATAAGTCCGGGGGCATATGTAACGCCGATTGCGTCAATGTCGGAAAGCCTGCAGCCTGCATCTTCAAGAGCCTGTCTTACAACAGGAACAATTGCCTCTGCGTGACGGCGTGATGCGATTTCGGGAACAACTCCGCCGTAAAGCTTGTGTTCCTCAACCTGAGATGCAACCACCGAGGATATTATGTTTCTGCCGTCCTCAACAACCGCTGCCGCAGTTTCGTCACAGGACGATTCTATTGCGAGTATCTTCATAATTTTCCTTTCACTACGAAACATTTATGATGAAGTTCCGTAATATCGTTAATATAATGTTTTATTACATATATATGTCAAAAACAACGTGTCATTAAAACAGCGTTTTCGGTTGGAGAGGAGTAGTAATTTTTCCTCTCTCCCACCTTGATGAATCCGAATTTTTCATAGAGAGAACGGGCGTTCCCGTTACTTTCACGAACCTCAAGAGTGAGAAAGCAAAGGTTATTTTTCTTGGCATAGGTCACAAGCGTTTCAACAAGCGCCGAACCTATTCCCCGATTTCTGTGTGTACCGTCAACGGCAACATTGAAAATGTAACCCTCATCAACAACAACACTCATTCCTATATATCCGACAACGGCATTATCTTCCGTTGCGGTAAAAAACAGCGAGGTTTCGTTGTTCAGTTCTTCTTCAAGGCTGTTAAACGACCACGGATGCGAAAAACACCGCTGTTCAAGCTGTGCAACCGCCTCAAGCTGATTTTCGGTCATTCTGTCAATTTTCATACGCTTTTAATATTTCCTTTACAGAATTAACAATTTCATCACGGCAATGTCTGTACACATCAATGTCGCCGCCGTAAGGATCGCTTATACCGAGCACGGCGATTTTTTCGGGCTGTACAAGAAAAAACTGCATCAACATTTTTGCGTGACTTTGCGACATACAGTAAAATTTTTCGTATTTTTCAATGCCGGCATCAGCCACGGCTGTTGAAGCTTTGCCCGAAAGGTCAATTCCGATTTCCTTACAGGCAATCACGGAATTTTCCGACACGGGAAGTCCCGTTGAGGTCGCAATGCCAAAGCTTTCCGCCCTGACGCAAACACCGTTTTTCTCTGCCATATCATTAAAATTGCCTCTGCCATGGGACTGCGACAGGTGTTGCCCGTGCATACAAAGGCAATCGTTCTGTTATCCTTTTGCATCATACCAAGTCCTTCCGATTGCCGCATCGGCTGTGAGCGGAACGCTCATTTTTACTGCGTTTTCCATTTCTTCCTGAACGATGAGTGCAACTCTCATGCTCTCATCCTGCGGTGCTTCGACAATAAGTTCGTCGTGAACCTGCAGCACAAGCCTTGCACGGAGATTTTCGGCTTTCATTCGCTCGTCAACCTTAATCATTGCAATTTTGATAATGTCTGCGGCTGTGCCTGAATAGGCATATTTCTTGCAACTCTCTCGCCGAATGCACGGATCATATGCTTGCTCGAGGTGAGTTCGGGAAGATTTCTTCTTCTGCCGAACATCGTTTCAACATAGCCGTCAGCGTTCGCCTTTTCAACAACATTTTTCATATAGCTGTCAACACCGCTGTAATGGGCAAGATAGCTTTCAATGTAGTGCTTTGCCTCTTTATTTGAAACACCGATATCCTTTGCAAGTGAAAATGCGCCGATTCCGTAAACAATACCGAAGTTAACAGCCTTTGCACGGCTTCTCATAATCGGAGTTACCATATCAAGCGGCATATTGAACACCTGTGACGCCGTGATTGCGTGGATATCTTCGTTATCCTTGAACGCTTTAATCATATTTTTGTCACCCGAAATATGGGCGAGCACACGGAGTTCAATCTGCGAATAGTCGGCGTCAACAAGCGCCCAGCCATCTCTTGCACAGAAAAACTTTCTCATCTCTCTGCCAAGCTCGGTTCTTACGGGGATATTCTGGAGATTCGGCTCTGTTGAGCTGATTCTGCCTGTTCTTGTTTCGGTCTGATTGAAATTTGAATGGATTCTGCCGTCATCTGCAATGACCTTTAAAAGTCCCTCGCAGTAGGTTGAATTCAGCTTTGAGAGCGTTCTGTATCTCAGCACCATTTCAACAACGGGATGTTCATACCTCAGGCTTTCAAGCACCTCTGCATTTGTGCTGTAACCGCTCTTCGTTTTCTTTTTGCAAGGGAGTCCGAGGTTTTCAAATAAAACTACGCCAAGCTGTTTTGGAGAATTGATGTTAAACTCACAGCCCGCACTTTCGTAAATTGCGGTTTCAAGCTCCTTAATCTGTGCAGAAAGCATTTCGCCATAGCTTTCAATGCCCTGTCGGTCAACACAGACACCGATATTTTCCATTCTTGCAAGCACCTTTGCAAGCGGAATTTCAATTTCACTTAACAACTTTTCCTGACCGTGAGCCTTGATTTTATCTCCGAGTTTTTCGCACAATTCTGCGTAACAGGCAAATGCCTCGTATTTTTCATTCTGCTCATCAGTGCAGACAGGCAGAGCGATTTCGTAAGAGGCACAAAGATTTTGGTCCGAATAATCCTTTGACGACGGTTCAATCAGATATGCCGCAAGCTCAATATCAAACACAATATTTTCAACATCAATATTTTTCTCATCGGCATAAGCGTAGAGCGTTTTGATGTTTCTTGTGTACTTTTCAAGTTCACTGTCGGCAATAAACTTAACAAAAAGTTCTTCGTCCGTGCTTATATACACCTTGCCGTCAAAAAGTACGGCAAAGGATTTTAATTCTTTATTCTCTGTTTCAAAGTTGAGATAGAGCCTTTTCTCTGACTTAACATTTTTTAAAAGTTCATTTTCGTCAAAATCAGACACAACCTCAAGCGAATTTTTCTCAACCTTTTCGGGCTTTGCATTTTTGTCAGCCTTGATGCCGTATTTTTCTATTAAAGAAAACAGTTCAAGTTTTGCCATAAATCCGGCACATTCATCGGCATCTTTCATATCTACAACATAATTTTCGACATTTGTATCAACAGGAGCGTTGCAGTTTATTTCACCGAGCATACGGCTGAGAATTGCATTTTCCTTTGACGCAGTCAGCTTTTTACGCACACCGTCCTTGATTTCAAGTTCATCAAGATGGTCATAGATATACTCAACCGTGTGATATCTCTGAATGAGGTCGCCTGCACCCTTTGGTCCTATTCCCGCAACTCCGGGAATATTATCCGAAGTATCGCCCTGAATTGCCTTGATTTCTATAAGCTCCTTTGGAGTTACACCGTAAGCTTCAAGAATCTTTTCGGGGGTATAGAGTATATCCTGTTTGTTTGAGCAAAGATGAACGCTTGTTTTGTCCGACACAAGCTGAAGGCTGTCACGATCACCTGTTGCAATAACGCACTCGTTTCCGTTTTCTTCACAAGCCTTGGCGAGCGTACCGAGAATATCGTCAGCCTCAAAGCCTCACAGGTAACAAGCCTGTAGCCTAAAAGGGTAAGAAGCTTTTTCAGCGGTTCCATTTGTGACGCAAGCTCCTCCGGCATACCTTTTCGTGTTGCCTTGTAGCCTGCATAAGCCTTGTGTCTGAAGGTCGGTGTTTTCAGGTCAAAGGCAATCGCCACGGCGTCGGGATTTTCTTCATTTTTAATTTTGTACAGCATTGTAAGAAATCCGTAAATTGCGTTTGTAAACTGACCGTCCTTTGTAGTAAGCGGTCTTATTCCGTAAAACGCACGGTTTACAATACTGTTTCCGTCAACAGCAAGTAATCTCATAATTTATACATCACATTCTCAATTTTTCCGTCTTTAATGTAAATTCTCGGAACACGCTTTCCGACAAGACAGACGGTTTCGTAGTTTATAGTTCCTGTATTTTCGGCAAGTGAATCTGCAGTAGCTCACCGTTTTCGCCTGTACCGAATACGACAACCTCGTCACCTGTCTTGACATCTTCAATATCGGTAACATCAAGCATTGTCTGATCCATACATATTCTGCCCACAATTTTCGCTTTCTTTCCGTTTACCATCATATAGCCGTCTTTTGCATTCTGTCTGATGAATCCGTCAGCGTATCCGATAGGAACGGTTGCAATTTTCATCTTTCTGTCGGCTGTAAAAGTTCTGCCATAGGAAATTGTTGCACCCTTTTGAACCTCTTTTACAAAAGCGACAACTGTTTTAAGAGTCATTGCAGGAACAAGGTCAAGTCTGTCAGCAAGCTTTGATGACGGAGCAAGTCCGTAGAGGATAATACCTGCTCTTACCATATCGCAACAGGTTTCGGGGTAATCTTCAATTGCACCGCTGTTTGAGCAATGAACAACGCTGATATCAACGCCTCGCTTTTTAAGGCTGTCACGCACATGAATAAAGTTTTCATACTGCTTGTTTGTGAACTCTCTGCCCTCGGCATCTTCATCAGACACACAAAAGTGAGTAAAAAGTCCCTCAACCTCAAGATTCGGCAGGCAACAAGCCTCGCAAATTTCTTCAATAGAATATTCATCCCGTGGAAATTCCTGACACATAAAGCCGATTCTTGACATTCCCGAGTCAACCTTGATGTGCATTTTGCAGATACAATCCTCTTCAACACATTTTTCGGAAAGCTCCTTTGCATACTCAAGTGAAAAAACAGCCTGAGAAATATCATATTCAGCAAGATTTTCAGCCTCTGAAACGGGAGTGTAGCCAAGAATCACAATAGGGAGTTTTGAACCGCTTTTTCTGATTTCTATACCCTCGTCAATATTTGAAACAGCAAAAAAATCTGCTCCGAGTTTTTCATAAACCTGTGAAAGTTCAACTGCACCGTGGCCGTAGCCGTCAGCCTTTATAACACAACAGACCTTTGTATCGTCTGCAACCTTATTTCTTATAACATTATAGTTATGCTCAATTGCATTAAGTGAAATTTCAGCCCAAGTTCTTTTTACCATATTCATTTCTATCTCTCCACATACCTTTTACAGTCAATTTGCAATCAATGTAATTATAATACTTTTGATTCTTCAAATCAACACAAAATCCCCCTTTAAATGCACATAAAAGTTATTTTATTCGTAATTATGTGCAAAATGTTACTCCTGAATTTTTGCAAATGCACAAATTATCTGCATAAAAGTCCTAAATACTGCAATTCACTTGATTTATTTATTCATTTTTGGTAGAATTAAAAGGTATTTGATTTATAAATTTAATTTCAGGAGGGGCATAATGACAACAAACAACATAATAGTTCTTTGTGCGTTTATAGCTTATATGATTATTATGATCGTAATAGGCTTTGTTTGTTCAAAGGGCAACAAGAACAATGAGGACTACTTCCTCGGTGGCAGAAACCTCGGCAGTTGGACAGCCGCAATGTCGGCACAGGCATCTGATATGAGCGGTTGGCTTTTGATGGGACTTCCGGGCGCCGTATACCTTGCCGGCACAGGCGAGGCATGGATTGCCATAGGACTTCTTATCGGCACAATTCTCAACTGGTACATTGTTTCGGCAAGACTTCGTAAATACACAATTGTGGCAGGCAACTCGCTCACTATTCCGAGCTTTTTCAAAAATCGCTACCGTGACCATAAAACATAATCAAGATTGTTTCGGCTTCAATCATCGCAGTTTTCTTCACGGTTTACACAGCGTCGGCATTCAGTTCGGGTGCAAAGCTTTTTGCAACGCTCTTCTCGGACAGCGCAAGCGGTGACGAAAACTACAATCGGGTTTATGTTATCGGTCTTATCGTTGCCGCAGTAGTAATTCTTGTATATACATTCATGGGCGGTTTCAAGGCAGTTTGTACAACCGACCTCATTCAGGGACTTATGATGATTGTTGCAATCCTTACCGTTCCGGTGCTTGCATATGCAATTCTCACATTTGACACAAGCTTCAGTTCTGCACTTGCCGCAAAAGGTGTTGAACAGCCTGCTCAGTTCCTTAACTTCTTTGTAAACGGTGACGGAACTCCTGTTTCGGCTGTTTCGATTATTTCAAACCTTGCGTGGGGACTCGGTTACTTTGGTATGCCGCATATTCTCGTCAGATTCATGGCTGTAAAGAGCAATGAAGAAATCAAAAAGTCAAGAAAAATTGCTGTTGTTTGGGTAATTATTTCACTTACTGCGTCATGCCTTATCGGTCTTATCGCAAGAGGCTACCTTACAGCACAGCTTGACGATGCAACAAGCGAATCTGTATTCATCAGAACAATCCAGCAGCTTTTCTCAGGCAACGGTGTACTTATCTTTATCGGCGGTATTTTCCTTTGCGGAATCCTTGCCGCAATTATGTCAACAGCAGACAGTCAGCTTCTCGTCACTGCGTCGGCTGTTTCGGAGGATCTTTACAAAGGTGCTGTTAAAAAGAATGCAAGCGAAAAGAGTTCGCTTTTGGTCGGCAAAATTGCAGTTGCAGTTGTTGCTGTAATCGCATTTTTCATTGCACTTAATCCTAAATCAAGCATTATGGGACTTGTTTCGGATGCATGGGCAGGATTCGGTTCGGCATTTGGACCTGTTGTTCTGTTGGCACTTTTCTGGAAACGCTCAACACTTTCGGGTGCAATCAGCGGTATGGCAACAGGTGCTCTGACAGTTATCATATGGGACTATATTCCGCTTGTAAACGGTCAGACGCTTTATGCGGCAACAAATCTTTATTCACTTGTTGTAGGCTTCGGACTTGCGCTTATTGTGAATGTTATTGTTTCTCTTCTTTCAAAAAAGCCGTCAAAAGAAATCATTGACGAATTTGATTCAATTAAAAATATTGAAGTATAAACCGCAGGGGCAGTCGCTTTATCACGACTGCCTTTTTTGTGTCTGAATTTAATTTTTCCCGAAAATAAGAAAAATAAGGCATGGAATATCACAAAAATCAATTGAAATGTGCAAATCTTTGTAGTATAATCTATCGTATTGTTTGTTACTATTTTATTTTTCAGAAAAGAGATTGATATGAAACTTTTAGAAGACAGAATTCTTAAAGACGGACATATTGGTGCCGACAATGTGTTAAAGGTTGACAGCTTTCTCAATCATCAGATTGATGTCAGTTTTGTATGTGAGCTTGGCAAGGAATTTTACAGGCTTTTCAAGGACGAAAACATAACAAAAATTCTGACAATCGAAGCGTCGGGAATCGGCATTGCCTGTCTTGCGGCTCAGTATTTTGGTGTTCCGGTTGTTTTTGCAAAAAAGACAAAAACGATAAACATTTACTCAGATACATACAACGCAACCGTCCACTCATACACTCATAAAAAGGACTATGACATAGTTGTTTCAAAGGAATTTTTGAGCAAAGAAGACAATGTGCTTATCATTGATGATTTTCTTGCAAAGGGCAGCGCCTTAACGGCACTTCTTATGCTTATTGAAAAAGCAGGCGCAAAAACAGCAGGTGCGGGAATTGTTATTGAAAAAGCTTATCAGGCGGCGGCAACCTCGTTCGTGATATGGGCATAAGAGTTGAATCTTTGGCAAAAATCAAGTCAATCAGTAAAAAAGACGGAATCGTGTTCTGCAAGCAGTAGTAATATACTGCTTGCTTGTACTTGACTTTTGCTGATATTTATAGTATTATCTAACGGTAGGTCTTGCAGAAATTGAAAATGCGGGTGTGGCGGAATTGGCAGACGCGCTAGATTTAGGTTCTAGTGTCAACCGATGTGCAGGTTCAAGTCCTGTCACCCGCACCAGTAAAGGTGGTTTTTTAACCGCCTTTTATTTTTTGCCAAAATTACTTAAAATGCCTTAAAAGTGGCTTAAACACTGGGTTTTTGAGATTTTAAAAATTCAGTTGAGTAATTTTGAATTAAGTTAAAACAAGATAAAATGCAGTCAAACTTACTGTCAAACTTACTGTCATTTTAGTTTGCCTGCCGATTTTCAAGGAAACAAGATAATATATTTTTAAAATTTATTACATCGTAACACAAAAGATTTTTCTATTATTAAAACAACAAAGAGGTTAAGCAATTTTTTCTAATGCTTAACCTCTTTTTTTATTTTGTTGATTACAGAGCATTCCCATACCATAACAATCCTCTATATTTTTGTTCTCAATTAACATTATGCTTCATCACCTACAAAACTGCATATTGTCATCTTAATACCTCTTTTCTATTTTAAATATGATTACTTTTCTATTAAAAAGTGTACCACATATAAATCACAACCAGTAAACCTACTACTACTGAACAGATAAATAGTAGTACTCCAATATCCATATACTCTGCAACCTTTCCTATTGTTTTATTATATTTTACCATATATTATAATTAAATTTGAATACTTTCTTTAGTATAATATTTATTTTTAACATAGAAAAAGAGGGTTCATAAAGAACCCTCTCTTCCCAATAATTATTTTAAGGATTTATACTTGCTATCAAATTTAATTATCTGTACTCATAGTGACCGCCAGATACAACCTTCTCATCATGAGGTTCTACCCACTTCTTGTCTTCTACTGTTTTCGTTCCTGTCTGTACATACTCTTCTTCATAATGGTATGAACCTTTTCCACCATTATCCGCTTCCCAAGTAAGATGTTCTTCTTGGTTGTCATCTGTCATTTTCATACCGCAATCATTGCATACATTGTAGCCTACCCAACCATATACTGGCTCTTCCTTTGTACCTACTACTTCCCAATAACCATCGTGGTGTACTGTCTTGTAGTCAACTACCCATACCTTCTGCTTTGGCTTTTCTGTAGTTGTTACAGTACTTGAAGAAGTGCTTGGCTTAGCTGGCTTCTTGTCGTTATCAGATGTATTTGTCTTTGAAGTATTGTCTTTCTTTGATGATGTGTTTTCTTTCTTTTCTGTGTTACCCTTGTTGCTGTTATTGTTGTTAGATACCGTAGTTTTTACATCGTCAACCTTAACTGTAACTGTCTTACCGTCATCGGTTTTTACTTCTACCTTACCGTCTTTTACTTCGACTTTCTTACCATTCTTGTCTGTGATGTTGCCGTCTTTGTCAACCTTGATTTCACCCTTGTCTACCAAATCCTTAACTGCCTTTGGTACTGTAGTTTTCGGTACAGTTGTTGGAACAGTTGATGTCTGTACGGTTGAAGATATTACTGACGGCTCTGTCGGTTCTTTCTCAGCGTTACAGCCTGCAAGAATGCTTATGCCGACTGCTGATGTGCCTGCAAGTATTGTAGCACCGCAAACAACTGCGATTACCTTGGCTTTTACTGTCGCATTTGCTGTTGCCTTTACGATAGATGACACTGTTGACTTTGCACCTGTAGCAATGCCTTTTGTTGCAGAGGTTGCAAGTGTCTGTCCGTTCGGGAGCTTGATTGTAATGTTCGGTACTGCAAGGCTCTTTGCTTCTTCCTTGAAAATAGTTGTAAAGAAAGGTACAACAACAACGCCGTGAAGCTTGTCACCGCTTTTGTTTTCGTAATCTTCAATTGCAGTTTTCATCTTTGCCCTTGATGAATTTAGGCGAGATTTTACTGTTCCCTCTGAAATTTCAAGTGCCTGAGCAATTTCGGCAATTGACAGCTCGTTGAAATAGAACATCAAAACAACCTGATACTGATTGAATGAAAGTGTGTCTTCTATAATCTGTAAAAGCACCTTTCTTTTTTCGGCTTTGTTTATGTACTCTTCGGGGAGCATTAACTCATCTGTTTCAGTTTTCGCAATCAGAACTTCATCGTCAATCTGATATTCCACCTTTCCTTTCAATTTATTTTTGCTTTTGTTTGTTGCTATTGTCGTGAGCCAACCGCAAAATTTTTCTTCATCTTTGAGTGTATCAAGTTTTAAGAATGCGGTGATGTAGGTTTCCTGCATTATGTCTTTTGCGTTTTCTTCGTCTTTGAGCAAAGAAACGCAAGTGAACCATACATCATTGCTTGTAAGTTTATACAGCTTATCAAATGCTTTTTTATTGCCGTTTTTAGCACTCAATACAAGCTCTTTGATTGTTTTCATAATATTTCCTCCTACATATAAATTTTACTTTTTAGGGTTGACAAACTCTAACTTAGTGAGATACTAATATTACTAAGCAACATTAGTTGTTAGCTTAGCAATATTTTTCTGAAGGGTGATAAAATTATGAGTACCAATAAGATTACTTGTTCATTTACCGTTGGCCGTGATATTTACAACGCTTATAAAAGTATTGTTGTAAAAGGTGGTGAAAATGTAAAGGGCAACCTTATCCGTTATATGCTCAATGTCATTAACTATGAAACTTCAAATGCAGATACAATTTCTGCCATTAAAGAAGTTGAAGAACTGAAAAAAAATCCAAACAAAAAAACCTATGCTTCATTTAGAGAGCTTTTAGAGGATATTACCAATGAGTAAATTAAGAATTGTGCCATCACAGAAATTCAACAGAGATGTTAAGCTGGCAATTAAGCGTGGATACAATATTCAATTACTTGATGCTGTTGTTGAAATGATAGCTAAACAGCAACTGCTTCCACCAAAATACAAAGATCACAAACTAATCGGAAATTATTCCGGTTGTAGGGAATGTTACATTACCCCCGACCGGCTCTTAATTTATGAAATTAGTAATGAAGAACTTATTTTGTATCTGACAAGAACCGGAACACACAGCGATTTATTTTAGGCTTCTTAAGGCAAGGCAAAAAATTGCCTTGTCTTTTTTACTATCTAACAATATTGAGATTGTATATGTAGTTAAGGTCAACATTTGTTGATATGCCGTTAATTCTACCGTTATCTGAATACTGCCACACATCACAAGTGATTGACGCTTTATATACCATTCTGCGTTCCAAATGGAAATGCCGTTATTTTTTAAGGTTTTGCGATTGAGCAGATAGTCATAAACGCTTGCTGAGGAATACACACCCGATTTAAAGCCGTTGCTTTTGAGTTTGTTACAGAAATTGACTGCCATTTTTGTATAATTGCTGTTGCTTGTACTCATTGCAGGCTGATATTCCATATCGTAGTAAACAGGAAGTTCAAACTTTTTACCCTTGATACAACTAAGGCAAGCATCTGCTTCTGCTGTTGCCGTTGACGGTGACATTGCATAGCTGAACCAATATGCTCCGACTTTAAGACCGGCGGATTTTGCGTTTTTGTAGTTTGTTTCAAACATATTGTCTTTTTGGCTTTTTTCTTTACCGTAGCCTGCACGGATAATCACATAGTTATAACCGGCTGATTTTACCTTGTTAAAATCTATTGAGCCTTGCCAAGTTGATACATCAATACACTTTGCGACACTTCCCGAAACAGTCAGCTTGCACGATGCGGTTTTTCCGTTGTAGGTTTTGTATGTGATTGTTGCTGTTCCTTGAGATTTAGCGGAGATTTTTCCGGTTGAATTAACCGTTGCAACATATGTATTACTGCTTGTCCAAGTACTGCGATAACTGTATGCGTTATTGTTGAGCGTAGCTTTAAGCGTTTTACTCTGTCCGACTTTAAGGGTTGCAGATTTATCAGAAACAGTAACCCTTGAAGGTGCAGATTTGACTGTTACCTTACAAATCGCTTCCTTGCCATTGCTGAGCTTACATCTTATCGTAGTAGTGCCGACTGTTTTTGCAGTAACAAGACCGCCTGACTTTTGGACGGGAGCAATTGCGGTGTTATTCGAGTAATAAAGTCTGTAGTAGGCTGCTGTATTGTTCGGAATACTGCTGTTCAAGTCATATTTTTCACCAACACCTAAAGTAATACTTGTTTTATTAAGTGTGATACTGTCAGCAAGTTTTTTGACTGTTACGGTACAGCTTGCAGTCTTGCCGTTATATGTTTTGGCTGTAATCTTTGACGTGCCGACACCGACAGCAGTTATTTTGCCGTTTGAATCAACCGTTGCAATTTTTTTATTGCCTGTTGAAAATGTAACCTGAGATAAATTACCATTTGTCACAGTTGTACTTAAAGCATAAGATTCTGTTGTACCTAAGACTATATCCGTTTTATTCAGCTTAATGCCGGTCGGTACAGTAGTAGGCTTTGGAACAGTTGTAGGTTCTGTAACTGCTTCCGTTGTAGGCTCTGTAACTGCTTCCGTCGTAGGCTCTGTAACTGCTTCCGTTGTAGGCTCTGTTGTTGATTCTGCTGTTGTCGGTTGTTCTTCTGTTGGCTCTTTAATCAGACCTACGATAATCTTCTGTACAAGTGTTGAATCAACAACGGTAATCACACCGTCTTTATTAAGGTCATACAGCTTAATTTGTTTTTCATCAAATGTTGTCATACCTACAACATTCTTCTGAATAAGCGTTGCATCTTCGACTGAAAACTTTTTGTCTGTGCTTACTGCTCCTGCACTAAAGGCACAAAGGCTCACAAGAGTAGTGGCAGTAAGTAAGCCCGAAATAATCTTATTTTTTATCTTCATAACTTTCTCCTTTATAATTTTTTGCGTTTCTATATATTAGACAGTTGAAATGTCAAAAAGGTTCATTTTTTACGAAAAATAAAATATTATTAAAAAGGAGTACATAGACAAGCTACGCATCCGAAAAACACATAGCCCTTTTGTTTGGCTTCTTTATTTTAGCATACATTATGTGAAAATTCAATATTTTATAAAAGCTTTCAAAAAACTAAAATTCCGATTACTAAAAAATTTAATTATCTTGCTTCGTATTCTTTTATTTTAATTTATTTAAAGGAGATATAGTTATGGACAATAACGATAAGATGATTAGAGCATTAGTGGAGCATTGAAAGAAGACAAATGACCTTGTGGTGGCTTTTGAAGATTTTGACGGTCAAATGCACAGGCATATGATTCATTTGCCAAATGAAGATGTTGACAAAATTCTTAATACTGGGATTATGGTGACGGTTCAATTTATTATGTTGAAAGCCGAAAGAGCTATGCAGGGCAAATTACTCTTGATATTAACGGAAAGAAAATGCGTAAAACCGCCTATGGCAAAACAGAACGCATTGTAAAAAACAAATTGCTTGAGTACCGTTTTCAAGCAAAAGCGAAAAAACTCGCAAAGCATATTATAACGCATACACCGCAATTGAAGAAAACAAAAGATACAGCGGTAAAATTGACATTACACCGTTTTTAATCTATTTTGCCGATAATGTGTACAATGCATATAACGAGAAAACAACTGACGAAAATCTTCTCCGTGAATACAAAAAATATCTTGATAACGGTGAAGTAACCGAAAAAGAATCTCAGCTTTGGAAATTTGTACTGTCAAATTACGGTACAGACGAATTTTCCACCAAAATGCTTGAAAAAGATTTTCAAAATGCCGCATATGCCACAATAAGAGGATTTGTGCAGAAATTTGAAAGACTCGGTCTGCTTTCATCGACAAAATACGGTACAAGAATCAAATATAAAATAAACACATAAAAAATCCCCCTACAGCGGTTTCCGTTAGGCTGTCGGGGGATTTTCAGTATTAACATCGTGACGGGGACGGAGGCGGTCAAAGCACATCACGAACTTCAAAGGCTAATATAATTTTGAATCGTTCTTCAAAGGTTTTGAGGTTATTGCCAAGAATCTTTTTGATTTTTGCAAGCTGATAATTTATGGTGTTGCGGTGAACAAAGGTTTCCTGAGCAACCCTCTGAACACTTCCGTCATACTTTAGGTAAAGTCTTAAAAAACTCATATAATCCGTGCCGTTGTCACGGTCATACACTTCAAGCTTTTTGAGATTTTCGTTATAGATACTTTCAAGCAATGAAATATCGTCAACCGCAAGAATCAACTTTTTAACTTCAAGTCGGTCATAGAACATAGGCGTCATATCTGCACGGACGGCAAGCCTTAACATTCTTAAAACAATCCGGTATGTTTTTGGGAGTGATTTCAGCTTGTTATTTGTTTTGCTCACTGCCACATACAGCTTGTTGACACTTATATACCTCTCCTTTTCCGACTGAATTTTTTCGGCTATGCTTTCAATTTCGTCATTGGAAAAGTCATTGAGGACATAGAACATCATGTTGTCAACCTTAAAGCCGCCCCAGTGCTTTTTGTAGGAATAAATTGTTCGTTCAAATGCCGATTCAAGCTTTCTTGAAGAAATATGGTTATGCAATATTTTTCGGCACAATGTTTTCGGAGATATTTCTTGAATTTATGACCTTTTCGTAATTTTACATACAAATTTCGTGAAATGTCCACTTCTTGTTTGTATGCTGTAATTAACAATTACTCGTTTTCCTTTTTCTTTGTTGTGCCAAGGCTGAGTATAATTACGGAAATGATAATCATTACAACACCTGCGGCACACGGAATTACGACACCGTAAATCATATTGAAACCGCTTTCTGTTGCAGCCTGTCCGCTGATGATTGTATATTCACCTGACGGCATACTGCTGAGTGAATATGTTGTGCCGTCAATTGTAACATTGAAATTTTCCGAACGAATCATTTCGTCTGTAATACCTGCGCTTTTAAGACCGTTATCGCCAAGGTTAATATTTGTGCTTACAACTTCGCCGTTCTTAACGATGATTGTATCACCCTTGCAGCTTTTTGCAATATCAGCACCGATAACAGCCGAATAGTCGCTTGTATTTGTATCAATAATAACGATGCCGCCCTCTGTTCTTACAACGCAAGCCATGAGGTTATACACACCGTCCTCGCCCTCAACGGCTGTCGGCTCTGAAATGCTCTTGACCTTCATACCCTTGAGGTTAGCCTTGAACTGCTTTGTTGTTTCGTCATCAATGAAATTTGTGCCGACCTTTTTATCGTCTGACGATGCGATAATCTTGCCGTCAGCGTCTGTCATAACAAATGAATTGATGCCGAGGTTCTTTACAAGTGCGGCATTTGTGTCAGCCGAAGTATTTTCCGTAACAACACTTGCAATTACATTTGCCTTTTCAAAAAGTGAGTTCATAAACTCAAATTTAGTGTAGTTATAGTTATCGCTGTATTCTGTAAGCTGAGCCTTTGCGTCATCAAGATATGTCTGATTTGAGCTTTCTGTTTTTGTTGAAAACAAATTGCAAACTACCGAAACGCAAACCATAACAACAGCAACAATAACTGCCGTTACAACTGCAACGCCTTTTTTTACCGATTTAGAATTACCCATTGTAATCTTCCTTTCAAAATGTTTGTTTGCATAAAATAATACCATTATTCGACTTTGTTTTCAAGTACGGTTCGTGAAACAATTAACGACTGCACATAATTTGACAATATTCTGCATTACCCGATTTTTGGATACAGCTATGCGAAAAAGAATAATTTGAAAAAAATGATACATCTATGATACAATGGCAATATAAACTGTGTCTTGGAGGTGGGGTTGTTGGCTGACATATTGATTGTTGAGGACGAAAAGAATATTTCAAATCTTATTGAAATGGCTCTTTCTCGGCACGGGCACAAAACTGATTGTGTGTTTGACGGCGAAAGCTGTGCCGATGTTCTGGAGAAAAAGCACTTTGACCTTATTCTGCTTGATGTTATGTTGCCGAAAATCAGCGGTTTTGAGCTTATGGACTACATCAAAGGCTTTGACACACCCGTAATTTTCATTACTGCAAAATCAGATATATCGGACAGGGTTTACGGGCTTAACCTGGGGGCTGACGATTACATAACAAAACCGTTTAACATTTCGGAACTTCAGGCAAGAGTTGATGCGGTACTGCGAAGATACAACAAGGCAAAAACAAAACTCAGCTTTAAAGACATAGTAATTGACACAAATTCAAGAATAGTCACCAAAAACGGAGTACAAATTGACCTTACATTAAAGGAATACGAAATACTTCTGCTTTTTGTACGCAACAAAAACATTGCCCTTTACCGTGAAATGATTTACGAAAGGGTATGGAATGAACCGTATATGGGTGACACAAGAACCGTGGATCTGCATATTCAGCGGTTAAGAAAAAAGCTTGATTTAAAAGACAACATTCAGTCTGTGTATAAAGTCGGTTACCGTCTTGTTGAATAAGCGGAGGGAAAGCCCTAATGAAATTTTCGTGGAAAATATTTTTTATTACCTTTCTTATTATAATTACTTCCTTCGGTGTGGGAGGTTTCCTCCTCATCAACACCGTTTTTACAAACACGCTGAACAACCGCATTGACTCAGCCAAAAAGAACAACAATTACATCACAACGGCACTTTCTGTATATGCAGACAACAGCAAACCCACCTACGGAAACTGGGAATATCTTCGTACTTCGGCAATAGGATTTGCAAAACAGATTGCCGGCAATTCGGATTCCAAAAGCAAAATCGGTTCAATAAACGAGCTAAGCTTTTCGGCAGAGGATGAATTTGCTCACGGTATGTCGGTAAACTCCAGAAAAAGCAGAATTGTTACGGAAAACAAAAAATACTATATTCAGACAATAAGCAAAATTCAGCTTGTAACCGCAAGCTGTTATATTGAAACGGTTGACGATATAACAAGCGTGTACAGCGACCGTGATATGTACTGCACAATTTATCAGTTCATTCTCATAGGGGTCGCACTGTTTGCGTCAATTTTGCTCGTAATCTTCTCAAAACTTTTGACAAGACCGCTTGTTAAGTTAAAGGATGCGTCAAAAGAAATTGCCAAAGGCAACTTTAATATGAGAGTAAAGGAAAGCCGCGGCATTACATCTTCAACCGAAATAACCGAGCTTTCACAGAGCTTTAACACCATGGCAGATTATGTTGAAGACTACATTGAACAGCTCAAACTTGCCGCACAAAATCGTGACAACTTTATTGCGGATTTTACCCATGAGTTAAAAACTCCGCTGACCTCTGTTATCGGCTATGCGGATATGCTCCGTTCCTACGAAATGGAGCCTGAACAACGCAGAGAATGTGCCGACCTTATCTACAAAGAGGGCAGTCGGCTTGAGGCGCTTTCGCTCAATCTGCTAAACCTTATAGTTTGAAAAATGATGAAATCAAAACCGTAGACATAAGAACGGACATAATTGCCGATGACACAAAAAAGTCTGTTCTCTTTATTTTGAAAAAATACGGCGTAAAGCTCAAATTAAATGTTGAAAAAGCAACTGTCAAAGCTGAGCCGTCACTCTTGAAAACGCTTTTGTACAATCTGATAGACAATGCCTGCAAAGCGAGTGAGAGCGGAAAGCCTGTTACACTAACGGGATATGTTGACAGCGACAGATACCGTTTTTGCGTTACCGACAGCGGTTGCGGAATTGCGGAAGATGACCTTGCCAAAATCACCGAACCGTTTTATATGGTTGACAAATCCCGTTCAAGAAGTATGGGCGGAGCCGGACTCGGACTTTCAATCTGCAATGAAATTGCAAAGCTTCACGGCTCAACTCTTGAAATTGTCAGTGAAGTCGGCAAGGGTACGGACATCAGCTTTACGGTAAGCCTTGCCGATAATTCTGAGGAAAGTGAGGATTTTGAAGATGAAATTTAACCTTAAAAAATCCGCAAAATATATCATCTGCACTCTGCTCACCTTGACCGTAGTCGCAACCGTTGTGTTTCTCCCCCGCTTTTATTATTCGGTAACGGACAATCGGGATTCGGTTGGAAACACGGCGGAAACATTTAAACTTACCGCCGATATAACTACTTTGAGCGGCGGAGAATTTTTGAAACTCGTTTCAAGCGAAGATACCGTTTGGGTTCTTCAAAACAATGCTCCGAAAGCAGAAACTGTAATCAGCTATGCCAAAAAAGCGATAAGCAATCTTGCAAATTCGCTTAAAGACACAAATTTATTTTCCAATATTGCAGGCTACATTCCGCAGTTTTTTACATTTGACAGCTGCAGCGGTTACAAACTTACAATGCGCGGAACACTTGACGGCAATGTAATCGTTTCGTCCGATTTTATGTTTGTCGCATGCAACTATGCCAAAGAGGGCGCACGATACGGACTAAACATAACAATGCTGTTTGACACGGAAACCTTTACAATTTATGAGCTTAACATTGATACAACCTACCTGTCGGACAGCGGTACCGAGAGTGAAAATCCGCTGTATTCGGTTATTCCGTACAGCGACAGTTATGAACAGGAGTTGTCCGATGCACTCATAAAATACTGGGGTGTCAGTTCCGATTCAATAACGGTTAATGTAAGTCCCGAATCTTTCAGCATCAACATCTGCCCGCAGCCATTTTTGGAATACAGCAAAATAAACAACGAACAATTTGATTATTATGTGTTATGAAACAACTATGATACATTTTTGAACAAATTCAGAAACAAGCCTTTTGTATAGTATAGATACACTTACGAAAGGCTTGTTTTTTTATGGATATTAAAGAGTATGAGGAATTTTGTAAAAACAGTAAATACGGAAACTTTATGCAGTCGGCAGACTGGGCAAAGGTTAAAAAGGGTTGGATTCCCGAGTATGTTGCAGTTCGTGACGAAAACGGGAAAATCAACGGCTGTACACTTGTGCTTGTAAAGAAAATACCGATTCTCAACACGGCAATGCTTTATGCACCGAGGGGCTTTGTATGCGACACTCACGACAGTAAAACCGTCAGAAAAATATTTGAGCAGATAAAACTGATTGCAGAAAAATATCACGCATACACACTCAAAACCGATCCGCTGATTGACGAAACCGACTTTATCTCGATTAAAAATCTTGTTGACCTCGGCTTTGTTTATCACGGTGAAAAGCAAGGATATGACAACACCCAATGCAGAGAAAATTATGTGCTTGACATAAAAGATAAATCGTGTGATGAAGTTTTTGCAAATTTTAAATCAAAATGGCGGTACAACATCCGCCTTGCAATGAGGAAAGGCGTTGAGTGTAAATTCTGCGGTGAAGATGAGCTTGACGATTTTATGGAGCTTATGAAAGAAACAGGCAGGCGTGACGGCTTTGAAATTCGTTCGGAAGAATATTTCAGAAATTTTTTACAGGCATTTCACGGCAACGCAAAGCTATGTATCGCAAAACTTGACGGAAAAGTTTTGTCGGGTGCATTGCTTGTAAATTATGCAAATGTTACAAGCTATGTTTACGGCTGTTCATCAAACGAATACAGAAAATATATGCCGAATTATCTTATGCAATGGACGATGATTAAGTACGCAATTGAGAGCGGCTGCCATACATACGATTTTTGCGGTATTCCCTATTGGTATGACGAAATGCATAAAAACTACGGTGTATATCGCTTTAAACAGGGATTTAACGGCAAAGTCAAAACCTATGCCGGCGAGTTTGACTATGTTTTCAGAAACGGAGTAAATCACATTGCCGACCTTGCAATGAAACTGAAAAAGCTTGTGTAAAATATTCATCTGCGTTGAATTTGCAAACCGTATATGCTAAAATGGAGTGGGTAAAATTATCCCACTCCATTTTGTATCGGAGGAATTTTATGTTCTGCGATTTGCATACACATTCAACATTTTCGGACGGCACATTTTCACCTACGGAAATCGTTTTAAAAGCCAAAGAAATCGGGCTTGACGCCGTTGCACTCTGTGACCACAACACGGTTGCCGGACTTGACGAATTTGTTTCGGCAGGTAAAAAGTACGGCGTAACCACCGTTGCGGGGATTGAATTTTCAACCGAATACAATTCAAAGCAACTGCACATTGTCGGTCTGTTTATCAAGAAAGAAAACTATTCAGACATAACCGAAATTATGGCTGAGTCGCAAAAATTAAAGGAGGAAAGCAACAAACTGCTCGTTAAAAATCTTGCGAAAGACGGCTATATTCTCGACTATGACGAAATCAAAAACAGCACGGTTGACGGCTTTGTAAACCGTGCAAACATCGCCGCCGCTCTTATGCAAAAGGGCTATGTTTCTTCTGTCAAAGAGGCATTTCAAACCTTGCTTATGTCGAAGTTCGGCTACTATGTTCCGCCGAAAAGGCCGTCATCTCTGTATATAATTGAAAAGCTGAAAGGTTTCGGTTCAATATCCGTTCTTGCACACCCGTTTCTCAACATGAACGAAGATGAATTGAGAGAATTTCTGCCAAAAGCAAAGGCTTGCGGTCTTAACGCAACGGAGGCGTACTATTCGCTTTTTGACAATGCCGAAACAGAGCTTGCCGAGAAAATCTGTGATGAATACGGTCTTTTGAAAAGCGGCGGAAGTGACTTTCACGGAGCAACAAAACCCGATATTTCGCTTGGAGTCGGAAAAGGAAATCTTGCGATACCGACAGAAATATACAAAAATCTCGCTAATTGCTGTCACAACTTTCGATTATGAAATCATCGTCATTATGCAATGCTCCCTGCATTTTACAAGCACAACAATTTAATTTCGACCCAAACAACACAAAACAGCGATGAAGAATAATCACCGCTGTTTTTTTGGTTTTGGATTTGAATTTTTTTCAATTCAGGCTTATTTTATTTTAAGTGAAATATCAAAAGCCTTAACCGAATGAGTGAGCGCACCCATTGAGATGATATCGACACCGGTTTCGGCAATTTCACGAAGAGTTTCGTCGGTAATACCGCCGCTTGCCTCAAGGAGAGCCTTACCTGCCGTGATGTCAACAGCCTGTTTCATAAGCTCGGGGCTCATATTGTCGAGCATAATAACATCAACGCCTGCCTCAAGAGCCTGATTGAGTTCGTCAAGGTTTCTTACTTCAAGCTCAACCTTGGTCATATGACCGAGTTTTGATTTAAGCTTTGAAACAGCGTTGGCAATTCCGCCGCCTGCGTCAACATGGTTATCCTTGAGCATTGCGGCATCTGAAAGATTGTAACGGTGATTTCTTCCGCCTCCGACCGTAACGGCATACTTCTGGAGCGGACGCATACCCGGGAGTGTCTTTCTTGTGTCGGCAATAGAAGCCTTTGTTCCGCTGACAATTTCAACAGCCTTGTTTGTTGCGGTTGCAATGCCGCTCATATGCTGAATAAGGTTGAGAGCAGTTCTCTCGCCCTTTAAAATTGTTCTTGTCTTGCCGTGAATTTCAGCGATGATTTCGCCCTTTACAAGCTTGTCGCCGTCATGCTTATAAACCTTTGCCTCAAAACCGTTTGGCTGAAGAATTTCAAACACACGGAGCGCAACCTCGATACCGCAAAGAACACCTGAACTTTTTGCAAGGAAAATTGCCGTGTTTTCCTGATTTTCGTCAATAAGGTAATCGGTTGTTGTGTCAAGATAGTTGATATCCTCAAGCAATGCGGTTTTGATAAGATTGTCTACGTAAATGCTGTTAAGTGTCATCAGTCTGTACCCTCCATAATTTCATCAAAAATGATACTTGCAACAATTGCCGCACTTCTTGCCTCAACAAGGTCGGAATTGATTTCGTACTTTTCTGCAAACAGTTCACTCATAATCTCGTGAACCTGCTTACTGCTTTCTTCATATTTTTCAGGCTTTGGAAGAACAAAATATGCGTCCTGCAAAATCTCTCTGATTTTTGAACGACAGCCGTGTGGCATGGTCTTGCCCTCAACAGGACGGTAAACAGGTTCTTCACCAAGAGTTCTTCTGCCGAATTTGTTTATTTTATCCGTAATATCAAGAGCGGCTGTTCTTGAATAAACAAGCGCCTCAAGGAGCGAGTTACTTGCAAGACGGTTCGCACCGTGAACACCTGTGTGCGAGCACTCACCTGCGGCATACAAGCCCTCAACGGTTGTGCGTGAATGAAGGTCAACATCAATACCGCCCATAAGGTAATGCTGGCACGGAAATACAGGAATTCTGTCCTTTGTAATGTCAACGCCCTCTTCAAGGCATCTTTCATAAATCATCGGAAAACGATTTCTTACAAAATCAGCCGGCTTGTGGGTTATGTCAAGATAGAAATTCTCGCTGTTCGTCTTAATTGATTCAAGCATAACCGCATTTGAAACAACATCTCTCGGAGCAAGCTCTCCTCTGCTGTCATAATTTGAGGCAAATCTCTCGCCGTTGCAGTTGAGCAGAACCGCACCCTCACCACGAACAGCCTCACTTATAAGGAAACGCTCTCTGCCATGATCAGCCGCAAATGCTGTCGGGTGAAACTGTATTCTCGAAAGATTTTTAATTCTTGCACCAAGCATATATGCAAACGCAATGCCGTCACCCGTTGCGATTGCGGAATTGGTTGTATACTTATAAACCCTGCCGATACCGCCTGTTGCAAGCAGACAGTAGTTACAGCCGTAGTGAAGCTTTTCACCGTTTCTCAAAATGCTTATATAAAAACCGTTCAGCACCTTGTCAATTGAATAAACAAGAGCGTTGTCACACACGGTAACATTTTTAAGCTGAGTAACCTTTGCGATAAGTCCGTCAACAATTGCCTTGCCTGTTGAATCCTTATGATGAACAATTCTGTTTCTGCTGTGACCTGCCTCCAGAGTTTTGCACATTGTGCCGTCCTCGTTAAGGTCAAAATCAACACCGAGGTCTTTGATTTTAAGAACATCCGAAGGACCTTCGGTAACAAGCTTTTCAACAGCGGAAAGAGTATTTTTATACTTTCCCGCAATCAATGTATCCGTAATATGCAGCTTGTAGCTGTCGTGAACCGTATCAAGCACACACGCAACACCGCCCTGCGCAAGAGAGCTGTTTGAAAGCTGAAGCTCACGCTTTGAAACAAGAAGAATATTCACGCTTTCGGGAAAATTAAGTGCCGCATAAAGTCCGGCCGCACCTGTGCCAACGATTACAACATCAAATTTCTTATCCATTTCCAAGTTCCTTTGAAAAAATTTATCTATTACACACGGCATCACACAAAATACCGTTTACAAATTTGTACCTGTATATTATACTACTAATTGTAAGATTAGTAAATACAGTAAATAATTTTGAAAGGGCGATTATTATGGCTGAAAATACAATTCCGAACGATCCGATGATTCTTTTAAGCTTTGTTAATACAAAGCTGCGTGATTTCTACCCCAGCCTTGATAAAATGTGTGACGATCTCGGTTGCAGTAAAGAAGAAATTGAAAGCAAGCTTTCTGCAATTGACTACAAATACAACGCAGAACTCAATAAATTTGTCTGACATCAAAGGAAAGTCCGTTTTACCGTACAGTTCATTTGATATGATTAACATATAGGATATCCCATATGTTAAGGAGAAAATTTTATGGGCATTTTCGATTTTGAAAGATTGTTTGATTTAAACCATGACGGAATGCTTGATCCGCTTGAAAAAGGTCTTGAGTTCACCGTGATTGAAGATATTATGAATGATGACGAAGATAATGACGACTTGTTTTCGTCTGATTTGGATGATGAATTTGACACGGATTTCGGCGATGATTTCTGATTTTGTTCAGCAAACAATTTAATCTTCAAGCAAAAAGCGAGATGAATTTTTCGATTGAATTCATCTCGCTTATATTTTTATTTATCGTAATTCTGTTCAAGCGTTACAGCTTGTAATTGTCCATAACATTTTCCAAGGTCTTGTAATCATCATCGGAAATTTTATACACGGTTGAATTGTCTTTGTCAACACAGATTTTGTCAGCACCGCCGACACGGATATTGTGGGTAACAATTCCGTCTTTTCGTGTTTCAATAAGGATTCCGCCGTCAAACTCACCGCTTGTACTACCTGTTTCGGCTGATTGCAGAATATTCTTGACCGTCTTGAAATCAACCTCGCCAAGCACGGCGGTTGACTCGTCAGACATTACGACGGTTATTTCATCAACATCGGAAAAATTAACCTTGTCTGTAATTTTCGTATCACCGCAACCGCAAAGCATTACCGCAACGGATAACATCATCACAAAAGCCAAACAAACCGCTCTGAATTTTTTCATATAATCTCCCCCACAACTAACTATTGATTATGAGAAAAGTATAAATAATAATTTTGGTAAAGTCAACACTTAAATACGCCGACTTACACTTTGTTCAAGCCTGTTGCATTACTTCTTTTGAAAATGAAAAAGGCTTTTATCAACAAGGAATTTTTGCGACGGATAAATTGTTGTATTGCCGGATGCGATAAAACTGATGAGGACTGCAAGCACAAAATACGGGGCGGCAGACGCACCGAAAACTTCGATACCGAGAACGATTGCTGTAATAGGTGTGTTGATTGCTGCGGCAAAAACACATACAAATCCGATTGCCGCAAAGAATGTGGGATCAAATCCGCAGACGCATCCGAACCAACTGCCGAATGACGCACCCATATCAAACATAGGAGTAACCTCTCCTCCCTGAAATCCTGCACCGAGGGTGAGTACGGTCAAAAGATATTTTGCCGGCATATCGTACCATTTTGCATCGCCCTTAAAGGCGGTGTTCTGCATCCATGTGCTTAAGCCCTCAAAATCGTTAAGTCCCAAAGCGAAAATTAAAAGGCTGACGATTGCCGCACCTACTGCTGCGGCAAGAAGGTAGTTCTTGAAAATTTTTGAGTATGCAAGTTTTACATACTTTATTCCGAGTGCAAACAGCTTGCCGATTAAGCCGAGGCAAACTGCCGCAATTAAAAACACAAAAAGAAATCTTGCATCAAAATCGGGAATCGAAGAAATTGCATATCTTTCATGTTTAAAGCCGAGAAGCTGTGTAACAAAATTTGCAAGGTATGAACACGCAAAGCACGGAATTACCGCACCTGCCGACAATCTGCCGACACAGCAGACTTCCATTCCGAAAAATGCACCTGCAAACGGTGTGCCGAAAACCGAACCGAATGCAGAGCTGATTCCACTGAGAACGATTGTACTTTGGTCATTATTTTTAAAGCCGAGATAATCGGCAACATTACTTGTCAGCGAACCGCCAATCTGAACGGCAGTTCCCTCTCTGCCGACAGAACCGCCGAAAAGGTGGGTTATGCAGGTAAATATAAATGTCAGCGATGCAAGTCGCTTTGGCACTTTTTCACCGTCATTTGCACTCTCAATAATAATGTTGTTGCCCATTGACGACTTTCCGCCGACACGCTTATATACAAAAGCAGTCACAATACCTGCTGCGGGCAAAAACATATAGCACAGCGGAAAGAAGCTCCTGAAATCTGCCGCATAGTCAAGACATTTCAGAAATGCAAACGATATCAGTCCCATTACAACGGAACAGCACAGAGATGCTGCAAGCACCTTAAAATCAACAAATTTGTTCTTCATAAATTTCCTCCTCAAAATTTCCGCACAGAGAACATCGCATAAAAAAAGCCAATGCCCCTGTTCAAAAACAGAAGTCATCAGCAAAAGCGGTTTCGACAAAAAGCCGTGGGAGAACCTCATTCCCATTCATATCAACATATACAGTATATACCGAGCAAGGTAATTTTTCAAGTGATTTCGACAATTTTTGTAATTTTCCAAAAATCACCTTGCAATTATTTTGTTTAAGCAGTATGATACTCTATACCAAGCGGAAGAATATTTATTATTAAAAGAATCGGAGGCTGATGATATGTGTACAGCGGCAACATATAAAACAAAAGACTTTTACTTTGGCAGAACGCTTGATTATGAATTTTCATACGGTGACGAAATTACAATTACTCCACGAAATTTTCCGTTTAAGTTCCGTCATACGGACGAGTGCAGCAGCCACTTTGCGATGATTGGCATGGCGCACATAGCGGACGGTTATCCGCTCTATTACGATGCAATGAATGAAAAGGGCTTGTGTATGGCAGGGCTAAATTTTGTGGGCAATGCCGTATATTTTGAACCGAAAAACGGCAAGGAAAATATTGCACAATTTGAGTTCATTCCGTATATACTTTCACATTGCGACAGCGTTTTGCAGGCAAGGAAAAAGCTTGAAAACCTTAACATAACAAATACGCAGTTCAGCGACAAGCTCCCCTGTGCTCAATTGCATTGGATTATTTCCGACAGAAACGAATCGCTTACAGTTGAATCGACAAATGACGGACTCAAGGTCTATGACAACCCTGTCGGTGTGCTGACAAACAATCCTCCGTTTGACATTCAGATGTTCATGCTCAACAACTATATGTCACTCTCACCAAAGCAACCCGAAAACAACTTCGGCAAAAGTGCCGAGCTTACCACATACAGCCGTGGAATGGGAGCAATCGGACTGCCGGGCGACCTTTCATCCGCATCCCGTTTTGCAAAGGTTGCGTTCACAAAGCTGAACTCCGTTTCTGGTGACAGCGAGAGCGAAAGCGTGAGCCAGTTTTTCCACATTCTCGGTTCTGTTGACCAGCAGAGAGGTTGTTGTGAGGTTTCAGACGGAAAATATGAAATCACACTTTACACCTCCTGTTGCAATGCCGACAAGGGAATCTACTACTACACCACCTACAACAATCACCAAATTTGTGCGGTTGATATGCACAAAATCGACCTTGACATGGCCGAACTTACCGCATACACACCCATTACGGAAGGTAAGGTTTTATTTCAAAATTAAATACAAAAATTTCAGCCGTACACTTTTGAAATGTACGGCTGTTGTTTTATTTATTGTCTTTCTTCTGTTTTTTATGCTTATGCTTTTTGAGATGAACCTCGGGGACAGCGACAGTATCATAAACAACCGTGCTGTCTGTGTTATCCTCGGCAACATCATTCTGCTTTACTTTGCCCGTGTGAATCTCGGGAAAAGCAAGGTTTTCGGAATCAAATGTAAATTTCCTGTCCTTCATAATACCTGCCTCCGATTCTAAATGCAATTTATAAAGAATGTTATCGTCAGACTGTTCAGGAAGTCGGCAAACAAACTGCCGACAATCGGAACAATAAGATAAGCCTTAACGGACGGTGCGTATTTTTCGCAGATTGCCTGCATATTTGCCATTGCATTTGGCGTTGCACCCATACCAAAACCGCAAGTACCTGCCGCAAGAACAGCTGCATCGTAATCTCTGCCCATAATGTTGAACACAACAAAATATGTGAAAATGAACATAAGAACAACCTGACCTGCAAGAAGTATAATAAGCGGAAGCGCAAGGTCGGCAAGCTGCCAAAGCTTGAGTGTAATCATAGCAATACCGAGGAAAAGTGAGAGACATATACCGCCGAGGTCATTAATCTCGCCCATATGAATAGTGATTTTACCCGTGTATTCACCGATATTTCTCATTAAATATCAAGCAAATGTACCTTATAGGAAATTTGCTCATATTCATTCTTTAATTTTTGAGTATTATCAGATTTCTTGAAGGCTGATATTTCGTCTTGACATTCAAGAATTTTGGCATCCAATTCTTTCTTCTTTGAAAAAGCAAAAATGCCTAATGCCGCCCTTTGATGTTTCAAATCAGATTCCTTATCTTGAAGTTCTTTGATTTTAACATCATAAGCCTTTTGTGCATTTTTATATTTCTGCTTTGCTAAATCAGCATCTGCACTATATTTGTCTATATGGCTTTTTAATTCAGGAATTAACTTGCTGATAACCTCAATTATAGCATTAGCATATTCAGCGTTGATTTCGTCCAGAGATTCAGTTGCAGAAACACAAAATTCTTTATCAAGCATTCCTAATTCACTGAATAAAAAAAACTGCTTATCAGTAACGACTTTATTCATTAAGACAGTTTTCACCTTGCTTGTTAAATCGTCACTATCCATAGTGCATAGAGTAATGGCATCATCCGTAATATTGTCCTTAATCCACATAATAAGAGAACTGCAATTTTTTACAGCATTATTCAGTTTTTCATAATATCTGTGAAGTTGTAGATATTCGCTTGAATAAAGAGATTTCCAGATTGATGATTCGCTTTGTCCTTTATACAACGCTAACACTTTGACCGGAACTTTTACAGCATCAATATTTCCAGCATTATGTTTAGCATATTTTTCAATGACATCTATGAGAACACCATTTTGCATAAAATACTTTGCTGTTTCAAAAGTTTGAACATCGGCTAAACCATTCTCCATTGCCGCATTGTAAATATCTGGATTATATGGGCAACAAGTAAATGCTTCTTTGAGTAATCCGACTTTGTCAGTCACAAGAGTTATGTTTTTGAGCAAATCAGAAGAACGCTGCAAGTCATATCCTTTAATTCTGGAATAATCAAATATTCCGTGCTGTTCGAGTTTACTAACATAGTATTCCATCATTCGGAGACGAATAATCCTAATGCTTCTGCCACACCTGGATAATACTTGTTTACCAGTAGTTCTGTTTCTTGCTTTTTCTGTATATCATTTATATTCGTGTTTAGTGATGACATAGCAGCTCGATACTGTATATCTGCTTTATCAGCTTGCTTTTTTAATGTACTTGCTTCAAGTGCAGAATATATCAAAGCAGAAGAAAGGCTATTCGTCCATATTGAAACACCAGAACCGGTAATATTTGATGTAGCAGAAGAATAGGCATTGTTATAACCATCAAGCCAATTCTGCATTGCATTCATAAGTATATTTACCATTCCTTGCATAGTATCTTTACATACATTATACAACTTGATATAGCCGATGTTGTTATAAACAACATCATTAAGAGTTACATCAAATATGTTTTTCTCTGCTAATTTAGCAATAACCTTTTCACCTGTTTGCGAGAGAGGGCTTTTGAAATAAACGAAATCCTCGTCTGCACCACCGCTAAACTCTTTCTTTTGCATCTGTCTTGTAAGCAAGGACATAAGTTCGTTATGAATGCCCTCAAAATAATGCAAATAACTGATAAACTCTTTCAATTCTTCGGGAACACTATATTCTTCATTCAAGAAATTAACTTTTACATCTGACACAATATTACCTCCATTTCTGAAACAACAAAATCAATTCCAACACATACTATAATTATAGTTTAGCATATCAATATTATCCTGTCAACTATATTGATACTTATTTTGACCTAAAATCTACGATTGTTATGTAAACTAATTTAGTATGGAGGTGTGAATATGGTCAACTTTGGAGATAAACTGCGCACATTAAGAACTGAAGCTGGAATGACACAAACTGATTTAGCAAAAAGATTGAATATTACAAAATCTGTTGTCAGTTATTATGAACTTCGAGAGAGAACACCTTCACCAGATGTTCTTATCAAGTTGGCAGATATATTTCATATAGCAACAGATTATCTTCTGGAAATTAACCATAAGAAAATGATTGATGTTTCAGATTTAAGTGATGAATATATGCGTTTCCTGCTAATTACTATCGAAACATTAAGAAAAAAGAATAACAAGTAGTAAGGACTTTTATCGAATTAAAAGATAGAGTCCTTATTCTTTTGTAACCACATAGAGTAGCACACAAACAAAAATAAATCTATCACTCTTAAATGGTAAACTTATTTTTATCTATGTTGGTAAAATAAAAATTCAGCCGTACACTTTTGAAATGTACGGCTGTTGTTTTATTTATTGTCTTTCTTCTGTTTTTTATGCTTATGCTTTTTGAGATGAACCTCGGGAACAGCGACAGTATCATAAACAACCGTGCTGTCTGTGTTATCCTCGGCAACATCATTCTGCTTTACTTTGCCCGTGTGAATCTCGGGAAAAGCAAGGTTTTCGGAATCAAATGTAAATTTCCTGTCCTTCATAATACCTGCCTCCGATTCTAAATGCAATTTATAAAGAATGTTATCGTCAGACTGTTCAGGAAGTCGGCAAACAAACTGCCGACAATCGGAACAATAAGATAAGCCTTAACGGACGGTGCGTATTTTTCGCAGATTGCCTGCATATTTGCCATTGCATTTGGCGTTGCACCCATACCAAAACCGCAAGTACCTGCCGCAAGAACAGCTGCATCGTAATCTCTGCCCATAATGTTGAACACAACAAAATATGTGAAAATGAACATAAGAACAACCTGACCTGCAAGAAGTATAATAAGTGGAAGCGCAAGGTCGGCAAGCTGCCAAAGCTTGAGTGTAATCATGGCAATACCGAGGAAAAGTGAGAGACATATACCGCCGAGGTCGTTAATCTCGCCCATATGAATGGTGATTTTACCCGTGTATTCACCGATATTTCTCATAATTGCGGCAACAATCATTGCACCGATATAAATCGGGAATGTCATGCCCGTAAGTGAAAGCAAATCTGAAACAACCGTACCGAGTCCGACCGCTATAATCAGCTGAAATACTGCCGGAGCATACATTGAAAAATGTCGTTCGTGCTTTTCTTCTTCTTCAACAAGAAGGCTGTCATCCTCTGTTTTGATTGTGGCAATAAGGTTGTGCTTTTTAATAAGTCTGTTTCCGACAGGTCCGCCCATGAGTGAGCCTGCGATAAGACCGAATGTTGCAGCGGCAGTACAAACAGTTGTCGCACCCTGAACGCCGAAATCCTCAAGTACAGGACCGAAAGCGCCCGCCGTACCGTGACCGCCTACCATAGGAATTGAACCCGTTGTCATACCCGTGAGCGAGTCAAGTCCGATCAAATTTGCAAGTCCGATTGCAGAGAAATTCTGCATTACAATGAGCATAATTACAAGAAACAAAAATACGATAAGGGATTTGCCTCCGCTTTTCAGCACCTTGAGATTCGCCTGAAATCCGACTGAGGTAAAGAAAAACACCATGCAGACTTCCTTTAGAGTATCATCAAAATCAATTACCGCAACACCTGTCATATAGAGAACCAGCGTAAGAATTGCAAAAAGCAAACCGCCGATTACAGGTGCGGGTATACAAAATTCTGCAAAAACGATATACGCTTTTTCAGAAATGCACCGGCCATCAGAACAATCACAGCAACTGCGATTGTCTGATACATATCAAGAGTTATATTCAATCAGCACCAATCCTTTCGCAGTTATCCTGCTGTTTTTACCGTTATTCCTCTTTCGGAATAATATTCTGCCGCACCCTTGTGAAAAGGAATTTTAACACCTTCAACGGCTTTTTCAAGTGTTATGTCAACATCCGCCGAAACAGTCAGCTGAAGTTCCTGCACATTGTCAAAGACAAGCTGTGTAAGCTTCTTCACCTGTTCGACTGAAAGTCTGTCGTTCACAATCAGAACAGCCTTTACCGCAACTGTGCCGACTTCATCACTCTGCCCGTTGTAAGTGTTTTTCGGAATTTTGCAATTAACATAGCTGTAGGTGTTTTTAAGCTTTTTAACAGCTGCGTCATCAATTCCTATAAGCTTGATGTCACATTGCTTTGAAAGTTCCTCAACAACTGTTGCATTAAGTCCGAGTGTGAAGAATGCCGCATCAATTTCGCCGTTCTGTAACTGTTTTGCGGCATCGGCATAATTAAGATTTTTTTCCTTAACCATTTTTGAGTTAAGCCCGTATGCCGAAAGAATCTGCTTTGCGTTAAGCTCCGAACCCGATTCTTCTTCACCTATGCTCACGGTTTTGCCGAGCAAATCATCAACACTGTTAATATCAGAATCTTTTCTTACAACGATATGACAAGCCTCTGTAAACATACCTACAACAGCGCTGTAGCCCTCAAGACTGCCGGATTTTTCAAAATTATTTTCGCCGTTAAATGCGTCGTGTGCAATGTCGGACTGAACAATTGCAGCGTCAAGATAATTCTGTGAAAGCAAGCGAACATTTGCCGCAGAACCGGCTGTTGTCTTTGTTTCAATTTTCAGAGTGCCGTCAGCATCGGCAATCGACTTTATCGAATTTGCCGCTTCGTTATAAATTCCGCCGGTACCTGCCGCACCGAATCGGATTGTTTCACCGCCTGATGAACAGCTGCACAAAAGAACAGTCATCAAGGCAATCAAAAGAGCAAGTAGTTTTTTCATTTTTTCCGCCTTCTTTGCTTTTGGATTTCGCTCAAAAAAAGAGAAATTGTAAAAGCACAAAAGCTCACAATTCCCCTTTATTCCGTTCAAATTATACCATAACGGAATTGCCGTTGTCAAACGAAAAGGCACTCCAGAAAAGGAGTGCCTCATTACATCAGAATGTATTACTTGTTGAAAATTGACATAATATCATAGAAGGTATCGTCGTCATCATCAGTCTTGTCCTTTGTTGTTGACTTTGGCTCTTCCTTAGCCGCAACAGGAGCTGACGCTGATGAAACTGCGTCCGTAAGATTCTTCTTAGCAATCTGACCGTCTGCGTTAAAGCCGGTTGCAATAACCGTCACGCTGATAGCATCTTCCATTTTGTCGTCAATAACAGCACCCCAAATGATGTTTGCATCATCTGAAACCTTATCCTTAATCATTGTTGATGCGGCATCGATATCATCAAGACTAACATCGGCAGATGCTGTGATGTTGATAATAAGACCCTTTGCACCGTCAATTGAAGTTTCAAGAAGCGGACTTGAAATAGCCATATCTGCGGCAACGGTAGCCTTGTCCTTGCCTGTTGCACTGCCCATACCCATGTGAGCGTAGCCTGCGTCCTTCATTACGGAAGTAACATCGGCAAAGTCGAGGTTTACAAGACCCGGGAGAAGGATAAGGTCAGAAATACTCTGAACACCCTGTCTGAGAACATCATCGGCAATAGCAAATGCGTTTTGGAGAGTGATGCTTGTATCCGAAACATACTTGAGTCTTTCGTTAGGAACGATGATAAGCGAGTCAACACAGGCAGAAAGCTCTGCAATACCCTGCTCAGCCTGAGTCATTCTTCTCTTGCCTTCAAAAGCAAACGGCTTTGTAACAACGCCGACTGTAAGAATGCCCATATCCTTTGCGATTTTGGCAACTACGGGAGCAGCGCCTGTACCTGTACCGCCGCCCATGCCGGCAGTAACAAATACCATATCCGTATCCTTGAGAAGTGCTGCGATTTCATCTCTGCTCTCCTCGGCTGCCTCCTGTCCGATCTGTGGCATAGAGCCTGCGCCCTTACCTCTTGTAAGCTTTTCGCCGATTTGAATCTTCTGCGAAGCCTTTGAAAGTCTTAAAACATGTTCATCTGTATTTATTGCGATAAATTCAACATTCTTAACCTCGGTCGCAACCATGCGATTAACAGCGTTTCCGCCGCCTCCGCCGACACCGATCACTTTAATTTTAGGCATATACTCGTTTTCCAATTCCAGTTCAAAAGCCATTTTTTTCGTCCTCCTTATATATTGACAACTTTCAGTCAGAAATCATTATTCTTCATAGTACACAATTATACTATCTTATACTATCATACTTTTTTCAAAATAGCAATGCTTTTCAGCCGTTTTTCTGCAAATTTATACGGAAAATTCTGCTGAAAAATTACTCGCCCGTATAGGCGCCGTCTGCATTGCCGTTGTCATAGGTACCGTTATCATAGTTATTATAGCTGTTATTGTCGTAATAACCCGTGTCACCGCCCGAATATGTTCCGTCATCCCATGTGTAGTTGTCTGTGTAGCCGTCACCCGTATCGGCTGAAGAATCAGCCGCCTGCGTTGTTGCCTGTGTGGTTGCCTGTGTTGCGGCTGTGGGCTGGGTTGCGGCAGGTTTGTAGTGAGAAATTTTTGATGTACTGCAAGCCGAAACATCAAGCGTTCCTGCAACAAGTCCCGTGTTGTTCGGGTCAAGCTTTTCGTTGATGATTGTCATTGCAGTTCTGATTTTATAGTCGATATCATCGGGGAGTCCGATGTTAATGTCAATCCTTCCGTCATAAACGAGCTTTATGTTTGCCGTGTCGGTAACATCAAAGCCTGTGATATTCTTAACCTTGTTGTTAATAAGGCTCTGCGAAACATCTTCGAGAATATCGGGAACATTTGCGTCGCTGAATGACACATACTGTCCAACCTCTGTGGTCTTGATGTCGCCGCAGGTGAGTTCGGGAAGCTTGTCCTTATTTTCGGAAATTTCCTCAAGGATTCTGCCCTTTGAGCTTACAAGCAGATAGCCGTTACCGTTTGGAATAACATATGACGGTGTTGCGTCAACAACAGTAATTGTTATTGTGTCCGGAATGTTAAAGCTTACGCTTGCGCTTTCGATATACGAAAGATTCTTGACAATCTTGTCCGATGTATTGTACATTGCACCCATGAAGATGTTCTCCTGATATTCAACACCGCTGAATGCAATTATCTGTTTTTCGTCATAATACTTGTCCCCCACAACCTCAATTTTTTCGGTTTTAAAAAGGACTGTAAGGCTTAGTATAACGCCTATTATAAGCACTGCCGCAAAAATTGAACTGTACAGTGCGATTCTCCTGTGCTTAATCTGAGTGCTTGTCAGAGATTTTTTTCTTCTGCGAATTACTTCACGCTCCTGAGCACGGATTTCCTTTGCACGCTTTTCCTGTTTTTGCTTTTCTCCGAATTCGTCAACATAATAGCCGTCTTCATAATCCTTTGGTTTAAGGTTCTTGATTTTAGCCTTGCCTTTTCTCCTGAATTTTTCTTCACGGCTCATATTTTCGACTTGTCTTTGTGATTCCTGCTCTTCTTTTTGCTTGAGAAAAGCCTCCTCAATTTTACTTTTTGGAGCTTTTTTCTGCTGTTCCTTTTTCGGATTGGGGGATTTTTTAGCTCTCTTATCCTGCTTTGCTTTTTCCTTATGATACTTTTCTGCCTGCTTTGCGGCATTTTTACGCTGTTTCTCAAGACTCTTTCGCTCTTTTGATGTAAGCGGTCTTCTGCCTTTACCGTCGCTCAAAGCAAATCCTCCCTTCGTTTATGTTATCTGCCGAGGCGGAAATCCGCCCTGCGACAGTTAAAAATCTGATTACCCTAAATTTTCTTGATATCTGCCCCGATTGATGTAAGAGTAGACTCAATACACTCGTAGCCTCTTTCAATATACTCCACGCCGCTGATTTCGGTTTTGCCCTCTGCACAAAGGCCTGCAACAACAAGTGCCGCACCTCCACGCAAATCGGGAGCTTCAACCGACGCACCGTAAAGAATTTCCACACCCTCGGCAACGGCTACCTTGCCTCTGTCTTAACGGCTGCACCCATTCTGACAAGCTCGGGGACGTGTCTGTATCTGTTTTCAAATATATTTTCAACAAAAACCGTTGTTCCGTCTGCAACACACGCTGTTGCAAGCAAGGGCGCCTGTGCTCCGTGGGAAAGCCCGGAAACGGCATCGTTCTGATTGTTTTCATTGATTTAAGTCTTTCGGGAGCGTTTATCTCAAGATTTCCGTCCGAAATTCTTATCTTGCACCCTGCGTTTTTGAAGATTGGAATAAGTGCCGCAATGTGGGACGAAATTATTCCGTTAAGTATAATTTTTGAACCCGTTACGGCGGCACAGCTCATCAGCGTTGCGGCAACGATTCTGTCCGGAATGATTGTGTGGACAGAGCCGCAGAGAGAGCTTACACCCTCAATGACGACAACACCCTCGCCTGCTCCGGAAATATCGGCACCGCAGGAATTGAGATAATCCGCAAGGTCGCAGATTTCAGGCTCACGGGCGGCATTGATGATTGTTGTTGTGCCTTTTGCAAGGCAGGCGGCAATCATAATATCTTCGGTTGCACCCACACTCGGGAACGAAAGCGTTATCTTTGTTCCGCAAAGTCCGTTTGGAACACAACATTCAAGATAGCCGTGCTTTTCACGAATATCCGCCCCCATTTCCCGAAGTGAATTGAGATGCAAATCAATCGGTCTTGAACCGATTTCACATCCGCCGGGAAACGAAATTCTCGCCCTTCCCGTTCGTGCAAGGATTGCACCGAGAAAAACAATTGAACTCCTTGTTTTACGCATCAATTCAACGGGAACATCAAAGCGGTTGATATCGTCACATTTTACGAGAAGTGTTTTATCACAGCGTGTGACGGCACAGCCGAGATACCGAAGAATGTTGACAGATGCGTCAACATCGGAAAGCGAAGGACAATTGTGGATTACATTTTCACCTTTTGTAAGAATCGAGGCGGCAATAATCGGCAAAGCGCTGTTTTTTGCCCCCTGAACTTCAACCTCTCCGTCAAGCTTTTTGCGTCCTGTAACAAGCAGTTTTGACACAATAACACCCTCTCAAAAAGAATACCCTTCTATTCTATGAGAAAGCGTTATAAATGTTACCGTTACACAAGTCCGAGAACTTTTTTGACTACCGAATAAATTCTTTCGTTGGCGTCGGTAATTGCCATTTTGCGTGAATTTTCGCTGTACTTCTCAAGCTTTTCGGGATTGAGAAGCATTTTGTCAGTTTTACGCATAAGAGCCGCACCCGTGAGGTCTTTTTCCTCAATAATGTCAGCCGCACCTGCATTCACAAGTGCCATTGCATTGTGGTACTGGTGATTTTCGGCAACATTAGGTGACGGGATGAGGATTGCCGGTTTGCCCATAGCCTGAATTTCGCTGAGAGTAATTGCACCTGCACGGCAGATTACAAGGTCTGCCGCCGCCATACAAGTCGGCATATTATCAATATACGGTCTTATATCAAGATTTGAACAATCGGCAATGTCAGTACCCTTTTCCTCAACGAGCTGCGGAAACCAGTCGCCGTAACTGCCGTATGCGTGAATGTGCTGATATCTGCCGTCAATACCGCTTCTTGCAACAAGGTCTGCAACAGCTTCATTTATTTTTCTTGCTCCGAGCTCCGCCGAACGAAAGCACTACGGGACGGTTGTCAAGCCCGAGTTCTTTTCTTGACTCTTCTTTTTTTGCCGTGAGGATTTCCTGTCTTACAGGGTTTCCGGTAATGACAAAATCAACATTTTTGTCAAAATACTTTTTTGCGTCCGGAACGGCAAGCATTACCTTTTTGACGCTCTTTGCAAGCATTTTATTTGTAATGCCCGGATATGCATTCTGTTCGTGAATAATGCACGGAATACCCATTTTTGCGGCTGTTCTGATAACGGGGCCCGAAACATATCCGCCTGTTCCGATACAGATATCAGGCTTGAACTCGGCAATTATTTTCTTTGCCTCTCTTGAAGAAGTGAAGGTTCTTGAAACTGTCTTAACATTTTCAAGCATACTCTTAGGAGAAAAGCTCCTCTTAAATCCGCTGATTGTGATTGACTTAATTTCAAAACCGGCTTGCGGAACAAGTCTTTGCTCCATTCCGCCACGGTTGCCGATAAACAAAAATTCGGCATCATTTCTTTTATTCTTTATATATCCGGCTATTGCAAGTGCAGGATTTATGTGTCCTGCAGTGCCGCCGCCTGCAAGCAATACTTTCATAATTTTCTTACCTTTCTTTTGAAAATTCTGCAAAACTCATGCAGGAGAAAACTATTTTTAAATTATTGTCTTTCGATATTTGCCGTTCTGGAAATTGAAAGCACAAGTCCCATCTGGGCAAGCAGCATAATAAGCGAACTACCGCCGTAGCTGAAAAACGGAAGGCTGATACCCGTGTTAGGCAGCCAGTCTGTGATAACGAGAATATTCAGCACAACCTGAATGCCGATCTGTGAGGTAAGACCGATACCGAGAAGTTTGCCAAACTTATCCTTTGCACGAAGTGAAAGTGTGATGCCTCTCCACACAAGAAGTGCAAAAATAAGGAGAATCATAAGTGCACCCACAAGACCGAGCTCCTCAACAACAACGGCAAAGATAAAGTCGTTCTGCGGCTCAGGAATATAGAGGTACTTCATTCTTGACTGACCAAGACCGAGTCCCCAAAGTCCGCCCGAACCGATTGCATAGAGTGAATTTCGGGTTTGATATGTGGTCCACCACATATCATCTGTTGTATATTCAAGTGCCTGACCCCAACCGTCAAGACGGCTCATAGCATAGGACAGGCTGTTTGTGACGGCAAGTATAAGCACTACTCCGACAATAAGTCCAAGACCGATTCCGAGATACTTTGTCTGCATTCCGCCGATATAAAGCATTACAACCGAAAGAATGCCGATGATTACGATACCCGAATAGTGCGGTTCGAGGAAAAGCAGAAGTGCCGTTGAACCGAAAACAATTACACCCGGCAGAACGCTGTAACGGGCAAACTGCATTTTATTATAGTATTTACTGCACCAATGTGAGAAGAAAAGGATAATTGCAAACTTTGCAATCTCAGAAGGCTGAATGTTGAAAATTCCAAGAGGAATCCATCTTTTTACACCTTCGGAACCCGGCAGTACAAGAACCACAAGCAGGCACAAATATGAAATTGCAAGAATAACCGGTGCAACCTTGTGGAGCTTGTTATAGTTGAAGAACGAAAGAACAAACATTATGCCTACGCCGATAACGGCAAAAATGAGCTGTCTTACAAGGTAATAATAGCTGTCGCCCTGATTGTAATAAGCATAGGCATAGCTTGCAGAAAACATCATAATCATACCGATAGTGAGAAGTACAAGAATGATTATGCAAAACGGAAGGTCAAGTCCCATGCCAACGGAAAACAGCTTTCCTTTTTTCATCTTTCTCTGACGAGTAGGACGGACAAAAAACTTTTCTTCCCTGATCTTCTGCTCCGAGTAAACCTCTTCATCATATATTCTGTTTACATCAGCTTTAAGCATCATTCTTTTTTGTGGAGCCAAAGACCGTTCCTCCCTTAAAATTTATTTTAAACAAGTATTTCTGCGTTTATTTATGCACCAAAATATGCAAGTGCAAAAGCGATTGCACCGAAAACTGCGGTTACTGCACTGAACACACCGACAATCTTAACCTCGCTCCAACCGCACATTTCAAAGTGGTGATGGATGGGCTCATCTTGAAAAGACGCTTGCCGTGTGTGATTTTGAAGTAGCTGACCTGAAGAATAACGGAAAGCTCCTCAGCAATATAGATAATTCCGATCGGAATAAGAAGAATAGGCATATCAATTGCAAAAGCAAGAGCGCATACAAGACCGCCGAGGAAAAGTGAACCCGTGTCGCCCATAAACACCTTTGCAGGGTGAAAGTTCCAAACGAGGAATCCGAGACAGGCACCAGCAGATGCGGCGCTCATGGCTGTTATGCGAGATAGCTCTTTACGCAGGCGATAAGCATAAATGCAACACACGCAAAGAATGTTACCGAACCGTCAAGACCGTCAATACCGTCTGTAAGGTTTACCGAGTTTACGATACCCACGATTGCAACGGCGGCAATAATATAATAGAAAAATCCGAGGTCAACCTTGCCGACAAAAGGAATGGTTGTTGTTGTACCGTAGCCTGCAATTGCCAGAACTGCAAGAAAAGCGGCGGCAACAAGGAACTGGAGAATCAGCTTTTGCGACGCTGTAAGACCGAGGTTACGCTTTTTTACAACCTTGATGTAATCATCAATAAAGCCGATAAAACCGTTTGCAACCGCAAGACCGAGTCCGCAGAAAATGAACATACATTCTCTTGGAATGTCTGCAAAGAATGAATTCACCAAATCAGCACCTGTAAAGGCATATATAACTGTGCTGATCATTGTGACAACCACAATTGCAACGATGAACATTATACCGCCCATTGTGGGAGTTCCCTGCTTACCCTTGTGCCACTTAGGACCTTCCTCAAGAATTGTTTGACCAAAGTGGAGCTTGCGAAGGTATGGAATCAAAAACTTGCCTGTAACGGCTGAGATTATAAAAGCAAGCAAAGCCGCACAAAATGTCCATATTCCGTAAATCATAGTTATCTTTCCTTTCAGACTAATAAATATTTTTGTTATTCGTTGAGTGTTGAAGAGGAATCCGCAAAAGATACCGTTATTACCGTACCGGGGCTGACCGAAGTTCCCGCCTCAATGTTCTGTGATGAGCTTGTTCCCGAGGATGTTGTTGCACCCGAGAAGCTGACATTCAATCCGTAGGCACTTGCAACATCGTTCACCTCATCGGGAGAAAGACCGATAAGACTCGGAACACTTACTGTTTCCGACTGACTGTCGCTGTCTGTGTAGAGGACAATACTGCCGCCCTTCTGAAGTCCTGACGATACGGTCGGAATCTGTGAAATTACAGTTGAACCGTTACCCTTTACGGTTGCCGTAAAGCCGTCAGCCTCAACAGCTGTTTTAGCCTCGTCAACGCTGACTCCTGTGTAGTCGCCCGCAGATGCGTCAACATAACCGAGTTCCTCGTCTGTGTATGATGTCTTAACATCAAGATAAGGAAGAACCTCGCTCATAATATTTATAAATACAGGTGATGAAACCTGTGAACCGTAGTAGGCGTCACCGTCGGGAGTATCAAAGAATACAAGCATTGCAATCTGCGGATCGTCTGCCGGAGCATAACCGCAGAATGATGATATATAGTCCTCAGAAAATGAGCTTTCAAACTTTGTTACACCCCTTTTTTCAGTTGTACCTGTTTTACCGGCTACCTTGTAGCCTGAAATATACCTGCGGCAGCACCCTGTCTTTCTGTGTTATATTCAAGGTATTCATTCATCTTCTTGGATGTATCGTCTGAAATAACCTGTCTTTTAACCTTTTTATCTACAGTCTTGATTACATTGCCCTTTGAATCTGTGATTTTTGAAACCACATGAGGCTGAACAACATAACCGCCGTTTGAAACAGCCGCACAGGCTGTAATCATTTGAATAGGAGTGATTGAGAAGTTCTGACCGAATGATGCAACCGCAAGGTCAACGCCGCCCATTTTGCCTTCTTTCCAAAAGCTGTCCTCTGCCTCACCCGGGAGGTCGATTCCTGTTTTATCGCTAAAACCGAATCCCTGATAATACTGACGGAACTTGCTTGCACCGAGCATCTGACCGATCTGAATAAATGCAGGGTTACATGAGTTTGAAATTACCTCAACAAAGTTCTGTGTTCCGTGACCTGATATATTTGAACAATGAATGGTTTCGCCCTCAACTTCAATTGAACCTGTACAGGTAAAAGATGTTTTTTCATTTACAAGGTTTTCCTCAAGAGCCGCTGACGCAACGCACATCTTAAATACAGAACCGGGCATATATGTGTCGGCAACAGCCTTGTTTCTCCACATATTGCTGAGAGCCGCACTTTCTGCCTCCGCCTGTTTGCTTTTGGCAGTAGACTTGATTTTCTTCTTATCCTTTGCCGAAAGCTCATAAGGATTGTTGAGATCGTAGCCGTCTGTTGTTACCATTGCAAGGATTGCGCCTGTGTTTACATCCATTGCAATGCAAACGCCCTTGTTAAGAACATTGTTGTCCTCAACACCCTTTTGCATATATTTTTCACAAATTGACTGAATTGTTTCATCAATTGTGAGATACACATTGTTGCCGTCCTCAGATTCAACATTCTGTTCGTATCGGAACGGCATATCCGTACCTCTTGCATTCTGTGCCGTGATAATTCGACCGGGAGTACCCGACAAATAGCTGTCATATTCGTACTCGATACCCTCAAGTCCCTGATCGTCACTGCCCGTAAAACCGATTACGGAAGATGCAAGGCTGTTTTTCGGGTAATATCTCTTGTAATCGTCAAGCAGCTGAATAACACCCGAACAGCTGTAATCCTTTTTCAGAGTGTCAATAAGTTCAAGAACCTTTTCACGCTCATCCGACTCGATTCTTCTTTTGACAACAACATAATGGCTCTGCTGTTTTGTATCGTCAAGCACATCGTTGTATTCAAGGTCAAAAATTTCCGAAAGACCTTTTGCGGCAGCCTGACGCTGTTTGTCATTCTTAAAGTTGACAGGCGACATTACCACCTGCCAAACCGATGCGCTTTCGGCAAGAACATTGCCGTTTGCGTCATAAATTGTTCCTCGTTTTGCGGAAACAGTTGTGTCGGCAAGCTGAAGGTCAACAGCCGACTCCTGAAGTTCACTGCTCTGAACGGTGGTGAGGTATGTAAGTCTTAAAACAGCCGCACCGAAGCCAAGCACAAGTATGAGTAAAATCAATATGGCAGTGCGCTGTCTCAGTCTTTGTGCAGGTCCCTTTTTGGCACGCTTTTTTGAGTTGTTTTTTGATCCTGGTGATTGCAATGTAAAGCTCCTTTCACCGCAAAATAGTGTCCGTTACGCTCCGTGTCAATCCGCATATATACCGAAAAAAGAGTCAAGACGCAGTCTTAACTCTCCATTCTTTCATAACATATCTATTAAATTAATCTAAATGTTATGACCAAAGATTCTGTACCGAACTCCAGAACTGTGTAAAGAGATTGTCACTTTCCTGACTTGCAGAAACCTCTGCTTTATCTCCGCCTGCAAGGGTAACAAATTCTTTCTGTGTGTTCGTAGCCTTGGTCATACCGAGTTTATCCTCGGCATACTTTTCAATATCCGATGTTGAAAGCTTTGATTCAAGCTTCATCTGTGTCTGTGTATAAACGCTCTGTGCATTTGCAAGAGTTTCTTTAGCCGTAATAACTTCCTGATTAAGCTCGGTAAGTCTTACCTGTCCGACAATTATGATGCCGATTATGATTGTCGCTGCAGCACCGCTCACTGTTCCGAGAGCAATTTTAAACTTGTTATGTCTGCGGCGTCTGTTCTTCTGAAGTTCCTCCTTCGGAAGACTTACAACATTGTTTTTTCTTCTTTTTCTTTCCTGCTTTTTATGTACTTCTTCTTTTCTTTCAGGAGCGGCCGAACCCGGAACATAGTCGCTGCTGTCATCAAAAAGACTCAAATCATAAGCTGCATTTCTGTTTTCATAAGCCATTAAACGCACCTGATGCCTTTCTATATCAATTTCATAAAACACACATTTTTGCTTTATTTTCGATAAAACAAAAGTTTCAAACCTTTAATAAATTTATAAAATACACACAACACACAATCAATCCGATTTTATCGGACATATATTTCAAAGCCATACATTTTGTTATTAACAAACACGAAAGCACAATTGCTTGTGTCTGTAATAATCTTTACAACTTTGTTATATTTTACTACAAACAGGCAGTTTTGTCTATAGTCACAGAGAATTTTTT
>ENA-OQHY01000011-OQHY01000011.1-human-gut-metagenome-genome-assembly--contig:-NODE-11-length-85764-cov-6.368988_pt1 | contig 85764 bp, 79 predicted proteins | sample MGYA00242570_ERZ504733 | MGnify/ENA primary metagenome ERZ504733 (study PRJEB26092, sample SAMD00036219) | human gut metagenome | host: Homo sapiens | study: EMG produced TPA metagenomics assembly of... | reverse complement strand
GTTGATTTTGACGGATCCTGTGTATTCTATGATGAGACACTTGAGATAAGCGATGGGGCAGACGGAAATGCAGCAGGTCATATGACAGATGCAGAAGAGGCTATAGTGTTGATATGGATGCCATCAGTTCTGAAAATGCCCAGAAGAAAGTTTCATTGGAAGATATCGCATTAAAGAGCACTTTCTTTAACAATATCGAGCTTCAGGTTGTGAAACAGCATTCTTCACCGATCTCGCCGCCACCGTTTATGGTAGGTATGGCAGAAGTAGAGGTGGATACAGAGACAGGCAGTGTGGATGTTCTGGATTATGTGGCGGTTGTTGACTGCGGTACACCGATCAATCCGAATCTTGCACGTGTACAGACGGAGGGCGGTATTGCACAGGGAATTGGCATGGCTCTCTGGAAGATGTACAATATACAGATAAAGGTAAGATCCGCAACAACTCTTTTATGCAGTATAAGATCCCAACCAGACAGGATATCGGAAATATCCGCGTGGATTTCGAGTGCAGTTACGAAAAGAGCGGTCCTTTTGGTGCCAAATCCATTGGTGAGCTTGTAATTGATACTCCATGTCCGGCACTGGCTGAGGCAATTTATAATGCAACAGGTGTGCGTCTGACAGAGCTTCCGATGACTCCTGAGAAGATTGCCATGGAGATTTTGAAAAACCGCGAATCCATCCGGTCAGGGACAAAGGTGGAAGAATGAGAGAATTATGCCTTGCCTGTGCAGGTTTTGCCCTGGAGTTTATAGTTTTTTATGCAGCAGGCATTGTTCTGGTCCGGATATTGAAAGTAAAAGGGGATTGTTCCTGACTTTCATACTGGGATATCTGGTTTACTTTGCAGTGTTTGAACTGGTGATCGTACCGATGACACTGAAATGGGTATCCCTGACAGCTGCGGCTTATATATGGGCAGGAATCATGGCTCTGGTTATCTGCGCAGCTGTGATTTGCACAATAAAAAACAACGGAGAATACGTGCCGGACAAACGGAAACATGTAGTGGGATTTTTGGAAGCATTTCTGAAATATGGAAAAATCACTCTGTGATGATTATCCTTGCAGGTGCCGTAGTATTGTTGCAGTGTCTGATTGTGATCTTTTACGAGGATACAACAGTAGATGCGGCGTATTATGTAGGTACAGTGAGTACTTCTGTATACACAGATACTCTTGGCAGATATAATCCCTTTAACGGAGCGATCCAGAAGGCATTTCAGGCCAGATATGTTTTTTCCGCATATCCGATGCATAATGCAGTGTGGTGCAGACTTCTGGGAATCCATCCCATTGTGCAGGCAAAGCAGGTAATGGCATGTATGAATGTAGTGACTGCCAATCTGATCATTTATCAGATCGGTAAGAGACTGTTTGACGGAAACAGGAAGAAAGCAGATCTGATGCTTGTCTTTGTCTGTGTTTTACAGCTGTTTTGCGGTACGATTTATTCTTCCGGAACTTTTTTCTTTACCAGAAGCTACGAGGGGAAAGCCATCCTTGCCAACATTGCCATCCCTGCAGTTCTCATGTGTGCCGTCTGGTATCTGCAGGAGAAAAACAGCAGGAATGTCTGGATCATATTGTTTGTCACAGCGGTCAGTGCGCTGACATTTTCCGGTTCTGCTATCATCTTTCCAATCGTGATCGCAGCGGGAATGGCTCCGGCGGCAGTTATGAATAAGAGATTTTCGGGGCTGGTATATTGTGCAGTGTGTATGCTTCCGTCGGCATTATATGCAGCTGTATTTTTTGCATGCAGAATCGGTCTGATGACGCTGGCTGCATCATAATACAGAAAGGAGAAAAAAATGGCAGGTGTAACAATTCAGGAACTGGGACTGCGCTTTGTTGATGCATGTATGAGGCTGTACTGGGGTTCCTGCTGGTATCCTCTTCTGTTTGCTGTAGGACTGATCTGCACACTGGTCCTGGGGAGAAAAAGAAAGTCCGGGATATTTGTCGGCTATACAGTATTTCTGCTGCTGACAGTATATAATCCGCTGGTTGTAAAATATCTTATCGCAAAGGTGAAGTTTGAGAATGAATATTACCGGTTTATCTGGATTCTTCCTGTGATCCCGGCGGTTGCCTACTATGGAGTCAGACTTGTGACCGCTTTTAGAAAGACCTGGATAAAAGTTCTTATGGCTGCAGCTGTGCTGACAGGTTTTGTGATCCTGGGAAATCCGCTGGACGGGGTAGTGACCAATTTTGCAATGGCAGAGAATATTTATAAGGTGCCCAATGATCTGCGTGCAGTCTGCGACGTGATCCACCAGAACCAGGAGAATGATTTTCCAAGGGTTGTTTTTGACGGCAGTCTTAACAGCATTGTGCGACAGTATGATGCGGGGATCGCCACTGTAATAAGCAGAAATGCAAGTATCTACAGATCAGGCAGTACAGTGGCGGGAAACTATGATGAGAACAGCAGTTCTATAAAAGACAGAAAGCATTGCTGGATGTGATCGATTATCATATCTATGAAGATAAAGAAGGGTTTCAGGCTGCGTTGAAGAAATCAAAGACAGATTTCGTAGTAACACAGATCGGGCTGGTTGACCATGATTTTCTGACAGAGTGTGGTTGTGAACTGATCGCACAGACGGAATCCTGCTACATTTACAGATTTGATTATAGCAAGCCTCGTAAATAATGCATATTGATCCGGCTCATCAGAGCGTGAAATTCTGCCAAGCTGTTTCAAATGCATTAATTAAGAGGCGTGCTATGATCGAAATATCATATATCTTACAAGAGAAGGAGAAAAGAAATGAAAAGTAACATAAAAAGACTTTCGCTCTGCCTTTCAGCACTGATGCTGCTGATACTGGCAAGTCCGCTGACTGTACTTGCAGCAGAGGAAGAGGTGGCTGCATCTGCGAAATTTTACGGCACATTCTGGTCGTTGGTTCCGCCGCTTGTTGCCATTGCACTGGCACTGATCACCAAAGAAGTATACAGTTCACTGTTTGTAGGAATACTGGTTGGTGCACTGTTCTACTCTAATTTTAATTTCGAAGGAACAATCCTTCATATTTTTGAAGGCGGAATGATCAGCGTTCTGACAGATTCTTATAATATGGGTATCCTGATCTTCCTTGTTATTCTGGGAACCATGGTATGCCTGATGAACAGGGCAGGCGGTTCCGCAGCATTCGGACGCTGGGCCGGTAAGAGGATTAAAAGCAGAGTTGGTGCGGAACTCTCAACCATCATTCTTGGTGTACTGATCTTTATTGACGATTATTTTAACTGTCTGACAGTAGGAAGCGTTATGCGTCCTGTGACAGATAAGCACAATGTGTCCCGCGCAAAGCTGGCGTACCTGATCGATGCCACAGCAGCACCGGTATGTATCATTGCACCGATTTCTTCATGGGCTGCGGCAGTCAGCGGATTTGTAGAAGGAGAGGATGGAATTACCCTGTTTGTACATGCAATTCCCTATAACTTCTACGCACTGCTTACGATCTTCATGATGGTGGCAATGGTTCTTATGAAAGTAGAATTCGGAACAATGGGTGTTCATGAGACAAATGCTTTAAAAGGCGATATCTACACAACACCTGCACGTCCTTATGCAAACGCGGCTGAAGATGAGAAAAGTAATCCGCGTGGCAAGGTGATCGATCTTCTGATCCCGATTGTAAGCCTTGTAATATGCTGCGTAATCGGTATGATCTATACAGGTGGTTTCTTTAGCGGAACTGATTTTGTAACTGCATTTTCACAGAGTGATGCATCTGTGGGACTGGTGCTTGGAAGCTTCTTCGGACTGGTTATCACGATTGTTTTATATCTGATACGTCGTGTTATGAATTTCAGAGACTGTATGGCGTGTATTCCGGACGGATTCAAGGCAATGGTACCTGCGATCCTGATCCTTACTTTTGCCTGGACATTGAAGGCCATGACAGACAGCCTTGGTGCATCTGTATTTGTATCTGCAATTGTTAAAAGCTCTGCAGGCGGGCTGATGAATTTCCTTCCTGCAATTATCTTTGTGATCGGGGCTGTTATCGCATTTGCGACAGGTACTTCATGGGGAACCTTTGGTATCCTGATCCCGATTGTTGTTAATGTATTCTCAGGAACAAATCATGAACTGATGATCATCTCTATTTCTGCATGTATGGCAGGTGCTGTATGTGGAGATCACTGTTCACCGATTTCCGATACAACCATCATGGCATCAGCAGGTGCACAGTGTGAACATGTAAATCATGTCAGCACACAGCTTCCCTATGCAATGGTTGCAGCAGCAGTATCTTTCCTGACTTATATTATCGCAGGATTTGTACAGACAGCATGGATCGCACTTCCGGCAGGATCATTCTTATGGCGATCACCCTGGTGATCATCCGATTAAAATTCGACGATCTGAAAATGTAAATAAAACCGGGCAGTCAGCACAATGCATGACTGCCCATAATTTTTGACTTGTAACAAAATAATGCATCTTTTGTAACAAAATAAAAAACTTTACTTTTTTCGGTAATTATGATAATATAGACCTTGTATTAAATAAATTATATAAATCCTTTGAAAATCAGATTTTCAAGATACGCGCCTGTAGCTCAGTGGATAGAGCAGTGGTTTCCGGTACCTATGAAAAACCGACTTAAAGCCTTATAAAACAAGCACTTCTTAAAAAACTTCACCCTTATTTCACCCTTATCAAATAGAAAAGAGGTCGTTAAAAATGGCAAGAGTAAGAAAAGTAGAGTTCACATCAGAAGAAATTAAATCACAAATTGCATCTATAGAAGAACAAATTACTAAGCTTACAGAAGATATTAAAGGCTTAAGAGTGCAGAAAAAGAATCTTTCTAAAGATCTTGTTACAGCAGAGAAGAAAGAAGCAGCCGTAAAAGAAGAACAATCTATGAAAGATCTTGCCAAATTACTTCGAGAAAAAGGACTTTCTGTAGAAGACGTTCGGAATATGCTTGATAAAGAATCAAAGTAAAAAAATGGGTAGCCAAGTATAATGCTTGACTACCCATAAAATTTTATGCGGTCATTTCATAATATTTTTCTTTAATATCTTCATTAATAAAATTTAGATTATCTGATGATATATCAGATGCAAATTTCCAATAATATCCACGTTTGGTTAATCTATCTTTGTTTGAACTGTTTGTAATTGTTGATCGGCTTTCTGATGTTTCATTAGTTGCCATATTCATGTTATTAAATATATTTATAATTTGCTTATTATTGTTAAGTTGAATAATAGGTTTCCCACGTTGTAATAGTGGTGGTAATTTATCATAATATGTATCGCACCATCTATATCCATGTGAAGAATTTTTCCGAATATCAGCATAACAATTAGACACATCCAAATATGAACGATTAATTGGTATATTTAATTTTCTAACTGCATCAGAAATACTTTCATACTGATTAATAAATTGACCATCTAATGTATATACATAAATTGTTTTCTTATTAGTGCTATTATGAATATCTTTTATAATTCTGTCGTCGTTTTTATACTTCCATTGGAACCCAACAGCGGTAGGAGCCAGCTGCCTGCATGCATTTGATATACAATAAGTTTTATAATAATCAGATGCTTCTTTCAGGCTATCCCACTCTTTGATAAAGTTACCATATAAATCATATTGTAAGATAGGAGTACGACAATCATAAGGTATATATGGTTCTATTTTTGGTATAGGATCTTCTTCATATTCTCTCCACATAAATCCCTTCCATGTACGGCCTTCTTGAGATAGTGCCCAACGTATTCCACTACTTTCTTTATTTTGATTTATCTCTAATGCAGCGTTTCCTATGCTAGGATATGATTTAATAAAATTTCCGTTTAGATCATATTGGGCAATTTTTACACAGTGACCACCAACAAACATGCCACCAGAAGCAATATTATATCCATATTCTGGTTGATTAGATTTCAAATATAAAATAATTTCTTTTTCTAATTCTTCAGCTTCAGTTTGGCTTAAGTTTGAGGCAATAATTTTATGTTCGATGTTGTTCCAGCCATATTTTTCAATTGCTCTATAAAACATTTGTGTCTTATATCCAAGCCCGTTCATCCATCGTATTTTAGGATGTCTCGAAGTAATTCCTACATAATATTTATCATGTCCATATGAATTTATTTCTTTTGGGATAATATGTATATATAAGTAAAATTTCAGTGAATCAGTAATCGTATTTTTACAATAATCATAAATTTTTTGATTTATTTCAGGTGATAAGAATTTATTTTCCATGTAACATTCCCCATAAAAAATAATCCCTACATAAATGCAAGGATTATTTTTAAAACCATTGTCCATTAAATCTTGATAGTTTTTTAATACGAATTCCATGGAAGCAGTAACACGACCATTAGTCATCCCATTCTGTTCAAGAATTTTTTCATATTTATCATACAAATCAATAATATGTTCGTATTGTTCTTTGTTATAATCTCTGCCGTTCATGACAGCATTAGAGAAATCTAAAATAGTTGTTCTTATATCATCAATTTCTTTATTGATGAGAAGCGTCTTCAGTTCATTAATGCCATCTTGTAATACTTTCTGATTATCTTCGAGTTTATCTCTGATATTAATGGACTGATCATGATAATTATGCTGAGACTGCTCAAAATCAGCAATTTTCTGTTCCATATCAGACAACTTCTGCTCTAAAGCTTTCTTCTGTAGAGATGCTTTAGTCTCAAGTCCAAGAGCATCAAGAAGTTTATCCCATCCAGCTTTTAAAGCTATAGCAAGCATTGCACAAAGAAGTAAAGATATGATCACATTGATCTCACCAAATTCATGGATTTTCTGTATCTGTTCAATACCCATGACGTACCTCCTTATGCCTTAATGATATATTTGGCTGATACATAGCCAACATATTCTTTTTTAGTGATTGATACTTTGTACCATCTGTCACCTTTAGTATCTTTTGTAACTCCGAGGACATTAATAAGATTGTCTTTATTTAACATCGGATACTCTGGAAGTAACGGATGTTCAGTACCGGGTTTTTTGCGAACATTCAATTTACTTGCAGTTACTTTTCCTACAAATGGATATTTTTTTGTAGTTGTTGCAGCAGGAGTATTAGGATTTTTAATGTTAGATTTTTCTACATACCCTATATATTTTGCAGCGATACGAACCTGATATCTTGTACCAGATTCACCGATGATGTCTACAAGATTGTCTGCATTAAGTTTGGGATATGTACTTAGCTTAGATGCTCCTGTAGCGTCTGAGAACACATCTGTCCCGTCAGTTGTACAAGAACCTACCCATGCTATATAGGATGGCTGTACGGGCGCAGGAGATGGCGTAGAAGAGGTATTAGATGTCAGGATAGATTTGACAATAGAATAGTCTGGACGACAGAATTTAGTGCCTGGAAGATTAGAATTGTAATAAGATTTAGCAAAAACTCCTCCACCATTTGGAACAACAGTAGAGCCAGCTGAAGTATTCCCTTCAATAGTATAAAACTTATCACCTTCAACTTTTGTGACAATTCCTGTATGTGCAAAAGTACCGTTACGATAGAAGATTACAATGTCTCCTCGCTGTGGATTTGCATACTTTGTAAAGAGATTTCCAAGAGTAGGACAGTATACATAAGGCCAATGTTTAAGGAGTTTTTTAGCTACATCAAGACCGAATGTTTTCATCATACACCAGCTCACAAATGCAGCGCACCAAGCTTGTGCCTGATACTGAGGATATACGTCTCTCCAGTATTTAGTGTAGTTATTGTAACCTGCATTTGCAGTTTTATCATCAAGTTGAGAATTAGATTTCTTTTCTAAATATCCAACCTCATTTTCAGCGCAAGCAATAAGAGCATCAATAGCCTTTTCTTTGTTCATAGCATCACTTCCTTGTGTAGTTGTTGGTTTGGGAGAGTTTGTAGAAGTAGTAGAAGATTTAGAATAGTCTTTATAGAATACACTTCGATCGGTTTTTGTTGGAATACCAGGAATGGTTGCCTTACTAGAGTATTGCCATCCAATAACACCAGTAGAAGCAGGAACTCTTAATCTTTCCTGTAATTCACCGGTATCATTATTAGGATATCGAGCAACCCAGCAATCGTACTTTTTCGCACCTTCTGGTAACTGATTCTGATACCAAGAATAACCACAATAAATACCAAATTTATATCCAGCTTTGACAATAATAGCTCTAAATGCTTCAATCATTTTCATCATTAAACTGTCAGATAAATTCTCCTGACATTTATCCTCTATATCAAGAAACACTGGATAATCCAGTTTTCTTTTATTCAATGTTTTAATAACTACATTTGCTTCATCTTCAATCTGAGCAATAGTAGTAGCATAGCTGTATTTATAGACTCCAACAGGAATCTTATTCTCAATACAGCCTTTATAATTAGGTTCGAATGTGCTATCAACAATATTTCCTTTTTCTGTGATTCTTAGGATAGCGAATCCCATTCCGTAATTAGCGACAGTTTTCCAATCGATTGTTCCGTTCCAACGGGAAACATCAATACCTTTGATTTCTGCCATAATATCAAGCCTCCTTTTAGTCAATAAAAAAGAGAGGCTTTTAATCCTCTCTTTCAAGTTCTTTCAACATATTAAGTTCTGATTCAGAAATAATCTCAAGCGCCCACTCATCTGGTACATAGTTTTTCATTCGTTTATCCATATTATTTTTTCTATAATATTTATTCCAAAAATACAGGTTTCCAAGAGCACGAGCTTTGTGCATAATACAAATATATGTTGCTCTTGAGTCTGGAGTACCATTTATTTGGTAGTCGTACCCAGAACAATTAGAACATCCTGCAGCTATAGGACAATAGAAACATTCATCTGTACTCTGTGTCCTTCTATCTATTTTTGCCATACAATTAATTCTACATTTATAACATTCTGTGCATCCTATACCATTATCTACATCACCAATAGAGTACGGTTCTTGCTCTCCATTAAGAGAAGATTCCATATATCTGATACATGGAAATATGCGACCTTGAGGATCGCAAGCAATCATTGAATTACCAACGCCTCCACACCAACTTTGTAAATCATCAGGATCTTTAGGCTGAAAGAAGTCTTCATTATAAAGGGAACAGAAGAAATCACGTTCAAAATCAAAATTCTGTTCCAAGAAATAATCAGATATGCGTTTCATTTGATCGTAAAGAACAGTTGCATGTACAGGCGTCCAACCCTTTTCATATACACAATTGGCATTGATTTCATCATATCCAAGATCAACCATATGCTTAATAGCATCATATAAGAAGCTGATATTACCTGGAGCAATTGTGATCTTGCTTCCCATATGATTCCCACGTTTCATCCAATCTGACGCAGCATCGACAGCTATGTCATAACTTGGACTACCATCAGGAAATACTCGACAGGAATCATGTAATTCTTTATTCCCATCAATAGTGACTGAGAAAGATAATCTATTGGCCCACTTACGAAGAAATGCTTGTACTTTTTCGTCCCTGTATAAAACACCATTTGAACAAATAGAGAACATAGTTTTCATGGCCCAAGGATGATCCAACTCTATGAGTTTATCCATAATATAAGTACAGATTTGATCTATAAGCTCTATCTCAAGAAAAGGTTCTCCTCCAATGAAATCTACAACCAATCCAGGAGATTTCTCTGGATTGATATAAGATTTAAAACCTTTTTCACCTGATACAACTAAATCAAAGAATTTCTTAGCTGTTTCAAACGACATTCGATTTTTTCCTTTGTGTCCTTGGTAACAATATAGACATGCAAGGTTGCAATCATCAGTTACTTGAAAAGTGATACTCTGTGTTAATATTCTTTGTCCGTCATCGGTTTTTACCTTCTTAGATGGATAAAGTCTAGCTATCTGATCCGAATATTGTTCTGTCCTTTTCATGCTATTCCCTCTAATTCTGGAATCTCACAATTACATTTAATAGTAATAGTCATTTCATCAGAATTATTTGGAATAATCCAACTATACTGATGACCTTCGAGGTATTCTGGGATGTATTCCTTTTCCATCTCATTTGCAAGAGCAGCATACTTTCTCTGTAATTCTGCACCACGTTTATTGTAAGACATAAGAGTATCTCCATTGATGAGTTCTAAATCGCTTGGATGTGATTCAATAACTCTCTGTACAATGTCTTTTACGAAGTTTAATTCAAAATTAACTCTTTCAAGCTCTGTAGCTTTTTCTTTATCAATCTTTACGATTATTTTTCTCATATCCTTATATTCCTTTCATTCTTAATTATTTATCAGAAGCTGTTTCCGTTTTTTCTTTAGTTTCTTCTTTAGTTTTTTCTGTTGTTGTTCCAGTGGTCTCAGTAGGAGCTATGGTTTTATCTGTAGCTAATGAGATATTAATAACACTTCTTTCATTGGAGATTTCTTCTGAAATACTTTCAATTTTCATTCCAGTATAATCTTTCTGGGTATTCCCATAAATAATTTTAAAACCTGTTCTATTTTCATCAGTAATCATATCCTTAATAGTGTTTAAAGATTTATCAGAATTGAAGATAGAAATAGTAGCTACAATATTTTTGTTCATATCATTTCCCAACCCATCTTTATATCCTTCATATGAATATGTATCGTTAGCACGAGTAATAACTAATTCTTGTCCGTCTTTAAAAATAAGTTTCATAACAATTCCTCCTCGTAATTTAAATATGGACCAAAGTGTTATACTTTGATCCATGAACCGTTTTGTTTTACAAATATTTTTCCTGATTTACGGGTGATTCGACAGAAACCATTTCCGGTATGGCCTGTTTCATTTGTTCCATTAGGTGATTTAAATGATTGATTTCCTGCTATAGTTTGCGCATCGGTAAGGTAGTAAGAAGAATTTACATAATTACCACTTGGATAATTAGCAGCAGTAGCTGAAGTGTAAACATATCCTGAACCTCCGCCATTATAGCCTTGGTAGTTAGTGCTGTCACTATAATTAGAACATGCACCACCGCCATACCATCCACCTCCACCACCGCCGGAACCATAATTATAATTAGTTCCAGAAGTTGTTGCAGAACCACCTTGACCAAATGAACCATTTGTACCTGCAGCAGTTTGTGTAGCTCCATATCCAGAAGCAGAAGAACCACCAGTAGTTCCACCGCCATATTTTGTTGTAAGCGAATTTTCTGATGATGAACCTCCACCGCCACCAGCGACAATAACTCTAGCATAAAGATCATTTTTTCCTATACGAACATCGGTTGCACCGCCGCCACCTTGTCCATAACTACTATAATTATAAGTTCTTGAACAACCTTTTCCTCCTCCGTTAAATCCACCAGGTGTTTCACCTGTTGAAGTTGTAGCTTCTGGTTGTCCACCAACATAAATATATAAATCCGTAGAATTTTTAGTTAGAGTTATGGTTCCGACAGAATATCCTCCAGCGCCACCATAATAACTACTATATGAACCGCCTTGAGCACCCCAGCACTCTATAATATATTGTCCTCTTGGAAGTGATATAGCTTGAGCTGTTCCTGTATAAGCAAAATCCATTACAGCATTAGCGCCAGCATCATAAATTTTATTGTTCATCTTCATAAATACTGGAGCTGCTTTTTTAATTTCATTGTTCATTTTACAATGTAGAGTTTTCTTTTTGACATAACATGTAATCCTACAATAGCCATTATCAGAATGACCTGTTTCTGTAGTGCCAGAAGGAGATTTAAAAGATTCATTGCCAGATAAATTAGAAGCATCAGAAAGATAGTAAGATGAATTTAGAAGACAACCTTGAGGATAGTTAGAAGCAGAAGAGGAAGTATAAACGTAACCAGAACCGCCACCGCCACCGCCATCATCATCTCCAGAACCATCAGGATAAGTACCTTGTCCACCGTACCATCCTCCGCCACCGGCTCCACCATAACCTGAAGCGTAATAACATCCAAAACCACCGAAACCAAAACCAGCAGCACAATTAGAAGAAGAGTTTGTGGTGCCTTGTGAATTAATAGCACTTAAAGATGAATATGAAGCAGTTTGAGATCCACCATATCCATATGAACCACATCCAAAATTACCCCTAGCACCAGATACGCCGCCAGCATATCCGCCACTATATCCAGAATTACCATCAGAACCACCGCCACCTGCAACGATAACACGGGCGTATAAAGAAGCACTTCCAATACGAATATCAGTAGCGCCACCACCACCTTTATAATTGTATCTATATCCACCACCATTGAAACCTCCGGGATAGATTGAATTTGATGCTGATGTAACAGAATTTCCAGATCCACCGACATATATGTATATAGTAGTTTTTTGAGTCAATGTTAAAGTTCCTGTAGAATAGCCACCTTTTCCACCATAACTAGAATTAGAACGATAACCTCCCTGTGCTCCCCAACATTCAAGAACATATTTTCCAGGCTCAAGGGTTACAGATTGAGCTTTACCTGTATAAGCAAAATTCAATACACTCTTTTCTGAGTTTCCACCGTATACAGAAGATACAGAACAAACAGCAGTACAATTGTTATCACATGAAGCTTCACAAGAGAAGCCGCATGAATTATCACAAGAACCACCACATCCACCTGTACAGGTTCCTTTGCATCCGCCAGTGCAGTCATTGGCGCAAGTGGTGGTGCAAGTAGTATTACAAGTACCAGTGCAGGATCCAGAACAGGTTGAATCACAACCGGAACAACCAGTATAACAGCCTGAATCACAATTTCCTGAGCAATTACTTGAGCAAGATCCACCACAACTGGTGCAGTCGTTGGCACAAGAAGCAGTGCAAGTATGTTCGCAATCATAAGCACAAGTAGCAGTACATGCAGCATTGCAATCATTAGAGCACCTTTGAGCACAGGCGCTTGTACAGTCTCCATCACAGTTGTTCCCACAGCCAGTGCATCCGGTTACACAAGCACTTGTACAAGCTCCAGTACAGTCATTAGCACATTTGGCAGTACAGTCAGAACAAGTACTTCCTGAACCTCCCTTACAAGTTCCATCACAATATCCAGAACATCCACCAGTACAGTTAGTAGAGCAAGAACCACCACAAGAACCACCACATCCACCAGATGATGAATGAGTGCAGTCAGTAGAACAAGAAGTTCCACATCCATTACTACAAGCCATAAGCCTCACCTTCCTTTCAGTCTTTTATTCATAAGTAATCCAAATATCTCCATTCTTTCCGTCACTAGCTGCAGGTTCCGTTGTTGAAAGATGAATACCTATTTCAGCTAACGACCAACTTACGTTTCCAGATCCATTTACAGATTTACTTGTATTTCCTACAGTAACGGTTCTTGTTGTTCCCCAATTAGCAGTAGTAATATTAGCTGTACCATCAAAATTCGTACCATTAATAGTTCGTGCGGTTTTTAGTTTTTTAGCAGAGCCGCCACTACCTGTTCCATGAAATATAATTGGCATAGTTAAGCCCTCCTTTTATAAATCTATGTGTTTCCAACCAGAGTTCGTTTTTACGTATAATCCATATTGTGTTGGGTTCAAATTTGTAATTCTGCAGAATCCACTGCCTGTGTGACCAGTTTCTGCTGATCCTGTAGGAGAAGTAAAAGAAGTGTTTCCTGCGATAGTCTGAGCATTTGTGAGATAATGAGTAGAATTTAGTAGACATCCGTTAGGGTAATTTTTAGCTGTAGAAGAGGTATAAACATATCCTGAGCCTCCTCCACCCCAACGTCCATCAGAGTCAGAATCACTGTCATAGGCTCCGCCGCCACCGTACCAGCCGCCTCCTCCGCCACCACAAGAGTAGCCGGAAGCATTCCGCCTTGACCAAAAGTAGCCTGAGTGCCTGTACTCCAAGTTATACCACCTGCAGTTTGTGAGGCACTACCGCCAGATCTATTTTGACCAGCAGTATAAGAACCGGTGGTGTTATTATAATAGCCATCTCCACCATATTCTCCACCGCCACAACCACAAGGATTAGCATTGGCACTTGCTACACCAGCACCTCCACCTCCTCCGGCTACGATAACTCTTGAATATAGAGAATTTTGACCTATACGAACATCTGTAGCTCCTCCACCACCTCTACCAGAAGAAATACCAGTTCCTCCACCATTGAATCCTGCAGCAGTAGAAGAGGAAGATCCAGCTCCACCAACAGATACATAAACAGTAGTCGTTTTAGTAAGAGTAATTGTGCCTTTGGAGTAACCACATATCCGCCAATGCAACCACTATAAGTTCCTCCTTGACCACCCCAGCATTCTATTGTATACGTACCTGGTTTTAGAGTTTTAGATTGTACTGAACCTGTATAATTAAAATCCATTATGTCGTTCTTAGCATGAGTAAGGTATATTACATCTGTTAATTTAGTGATTCTTACGTAGCCATTACCTGAATGGCCTGTTTCTGTACCACCTGTTGGTGAAGAGAATGATTGGTTGCCAGCAATGGTTTGAGCATTAGAAAGATAATAAGCAGAATTTAATAAACATCCAGAAGGATAATTTGAAGCAGTGGTAGGAGTATAGACATAACCTGATCCACCACCAGCAGAATCACAATGTAATCCACCTCCGTACCAGCCACCGCCTCCACCAGGCGCTACATCTGTAGAATTACTGGCTGATGCTCCACATCCGAATTTAGCTTGGACGGAATACCTATTAGGTTCCTCTGATGATCCTCCTGTACCAAAAGTAGTTTGTTTTCCGCCAGTGCCATGATAAACGCGGTTTGATAATCCATCTTGTCCTGTAGTACCTCCACCAGCACCACCATTAGCTGCATTATTACTAACGTCATATCCTGCAGATCCTCCGCCGCCTGCAACAATAATTCTACTTAATAGTGAGTTTGTATCTCGAATGTTATTTATAAAATAAGATGAGTGTGAAAATACAGGACTCATTAAAGAAATATCAGAAGCTCCACCACCTCCGCCACCTACGCCAGAGTTGTTAGTACCATAACCATCACCGCCGCCATTAAAACCACCAGCAGTTCTAGTATTAAGGACGCCATTTTGACCTTGCCCTCCTACTGTTATATATATAGTGGTATTAGTTGAAACATTTAAAATACCAGTAGAATAGCCACCTTTTCCACCATTACCATAAGTTCCGTTTGATTGATTGCTATTTCCACCTTGTGCTCCCCAACACTCAAGTTTATATCTACCAGGAGTCAATGTAGTAGTCTGGACTGATCCAGTATAATCAAAATTCATAACTGCACCATTAGAATTAGCAGAACCAATACCGTACATTTTGTTATTATTTAATTTGAAATAAAATGCAGTAGCCTTTTTCATTGAATTGTTTATTCTGGTATATAGTGCCGTATTCTTGCATTCAATAACAGTAATTCGACAATAGCCGTTACCAGAGTGCCCTGTCTCAGATGAACCTGTGGGAGAAGCAAAAGAATTATTGCCTGCGATTGTTTGTGCGTTAGAAAGATAATAAGAAGAGTTTAATAAACAACCTGATGGATAGTTTTTAGCTGTGGATGATGTGTAAACATAGCCTGATCCACCTCCACCACCTTCAGAATCAGATCCAGTAGAATATGATGAAACGGAGTATCTACTCGCTCCACCGTACCAGCCGCCACCACCAGCTCCACCATTATAGGTATTTCCACCAAGTCCAAATCCAAATGAATTAGTTCCACCAGAAGTTTGAGAAGCTTGTGTTAATGAAGTGTTCCCAGATCCTGCGCCACCGGTTTCACCACCACCGTATCCGCCAGTTTCGTTATCTTCACCTGAACCACCTCCGCCGCCTGCAACAATTACTCTTGCATATAATGAGTCTTGAGCAATTCTTACATCGGTAGCTCCGCCACCACCATTTCCAGGTTCACCTGTACTCTCGTGAGAAGCAAAACCACCGCCATTGAAACCTCCTTCAACTTTCACATTACCTGTAGAACTAGACATTCCACCTTGCCCACCGACATAAATATAACAAGTAGTTAATTGTGTTAAAGTTAGTGTTCCAATAGAATAACCACCAAGTCCAGAACCTGTAACTGTAGCAGAAGCACTATCTTGGCTTCGATTTCCACCCTGAGCACCCCAGCACTCCAATTTATATGTTCCTTTAGGCAATGTTATACTCTGAACAGCACCAGTATAATTAAAATTTAAAATATCACCAGTTTTAATATTACTCATCGCCATACACCACCCACATATCACCAGGTTTACCATCAGTTGTCTTAGGTTCTTCAGTAGAGAACGTTACATTCCTTAACTGAGATTTCATAATATCTGACTGATAAGCAGTTACAGCTCCATTAACGACCGGTTTATTCTGTAATCCATTATAATCAGTTGTACCCGGATCACCTTTGTCTCCATAAACACCTATAACTGTTGGAGTAGTGTACAGATGATTATTGTTTGTCAAAACAAATTCATGATAACACCACAAATATTTGTTTGTAGATGTCATAACCTGAGCAGAAGTCGCCCATCCAGTAGTTGATCTGGTCACTCCTTGCGATTTAGGATTTGCAAGATAATGAGGGATAACGCTTGAAATTCCGACTCCCTGATCACCTTTAGGTAATGTAAAATTCAATATAGCATCTGTATCGGTGCCAGAATTAGTTACTGCAGCTGAAGAACCAGTTTCGGCAGTACCAATTTTAATAGTTGCATTCTTACCAACTCCGGCAAGACATTGTTCACCTTTATAAATTGCCATGTTATCGCCTCCTTTTATAAATCATTTCTTATAACAATAGTAATGGGAATATCTACAGTTGGTTTCTCGGTTGCTTTTATAGTAATTTGATTTGTAGTCTGCCCTCCGTCAGCTAACATTGCATTTTGGTAAGCTTCAATAGCAGCAGATGAAGCATTAGAAGCATAATCTATTTCTACAATATTTGAAGAAGTTACTCCAGATACGGATAATACATAACTATATGGGGCAGAAGATCCAGTCCATTTACTTGCTGTGAGAGTAGTATTAACAAGTGTACTTTTCTTTGCATATGTTTTTTCTGATTTAGTACTTGAAAACGTACTGTTGGCTGTTACAGATGAGTCGTTAATAACATTTGCAGAATCATATTCATCAATAACATTGTAATAGGTATTTGCGTTTAAAGTTCCAGCTTTCTTTTTTGCAAGATAGTTAGCTTTTGTAATTTCAACAGGAACATTAAGTCCCATCTGAGATAAGGTAATATCAGCAGTACCATCAAAAGATGCGTTACCAATTTTTCTAGGTGTGGATAATTTAATTGCTGATGTAGCAGCACCGCCAGCAGAAGAGGATCCTGCATAGTTATGAGTATGAGATGATGGTGCGAATGTAGATGGCTTACCTGTAACATTACCCCAAGCAACAGAATTTGCACTGCCAGCACTATTCGCATAAGATGCAGTACCGCTATCAGTACCAGAAACGATACTACTATATGCTTGTTTATGAAGTGCGGTACCAGCAGCTGCAATAGTAGCATAACACTCGGTAGATGTTTTTGCATCTGTTGCAGAGGTTCCACTTACTTCTGAAGAATTGACCAGCACCCAAGTTCTGCTAATACCACCACGCGCACCACTTGCAAGTGTACGGAAACAAGTTCCAGCATACGATCCTCCTGTTTTAAAGAAGGCATCTGCGTAAGTCTTTCCAAAAACATTGTAAATTCCGACTTGTACGCTATCCGCACTTAAGCCACAACGAACCAGCCATTTTACTTCAACTGTCGATGCTAAGCTGCTGTTATTCGTACGTAATACAATTCGTACAATACCGAAGCCACCACCACTATAATCCTGTGAGATAAAGAATGTGGTTGATTTATCTGAATAGCTTGCAGCAATAGTATCCAGTTTTGCGAATCGATGGAATGGATAATTGTTTTTGTCGCCTACACTCGCAGACGAACTATAAAATCCGATATTTGCAGAGGAGTTACCACTACCATCATAGTTAAAACTTAGCGTGATGTCAGTTCCACCAGATACGGTTCTAGCAGTTGCTAGTTTATTTGCGGAGTTTGCAGCACCACCAGAACTAGAACTTCCTGCATAATTGTGCGTATGAGAGGTAGGAGATTTCCCGTTAAGAGCAGAAGTAATAGCATTTTGAGTCATGGTACCATCTGTAGCCGACCCAGTTTCAGTATAAAGCTTAGTTATTCCTAAGTAACTTGATGTACCTACAGAATATGTCGTATTTGTAGGGATTACCCATGCACCATCTGCACGAAGAAACTTTAATTGTTCTCCTATATTAGGTGCAGGAACAAGACCAGCACTTCCGGCGGAAGAAGAAGTAGCACCCTTCATGTTTCCATAAGTATGATCGGTAAATAATGCATCTGCAGGCACTGACTTACCAAGTGTATATGAACAAGCTACTGGCTTACCACCTGAGAAATATACTGGCTGAGTTGATGATCCAGCATTAGAAGTAAGAGCAGCGGCAGATGATGCGCTACCTGCAGAAATAGCATATTTAACACTTTTTGTGGCATCAGCAGTATTGTCAACGTTGCTTAATCCGACTTCACTTTTAGTATGCGTATGTACTTTTGTAGCTTTTTCAGCTAATTTACTATTCATCTCAGTCTCGGTATAATAACGTTCATCATGATTATGAGATGCTGGTGGATAGCTGCTAGGCTTTCCAGTAACTCCAGACCATGGTACAGAAGTAGCAGTTCCGGCAGTATATACTGAATAACCAGCCTCAGAAGATAATTTGCTCTCATCAACAACATAATACATTTTTTCAGTCTTAGTTACTTTTACGGTATCACCAAGCTGAATATTAGCAGTAGTAAGTTTAAAACGTGCAGTATCATCTTCAACAATAACCAGACGTTCTAATGCTCCATGGGGAAGCCTTGCAATATCAATTGTTCCAAAGAGTTTACTTGCGTTGAGAGAAGTAATAGTTGAATCATTATGATTATGCGCAGAAGGAGTATAGGTAGAAGGTTTTCCTGTAATGTTACCCCATGCGACACTACTTGCAGTCGCAGCATTTCCTGTAACATTTACCGTCAGATTATTAGTAACAGGATTATATTTAAACTTATCGCTGTATGCTCGCTTTGTCTCTGTGGTAGAGTCAGAAAACCAAACATGTCTAGCTGCATCAGCAGTACCTTCTCCAGCGGATACATTTGTAGCTGTTCCTGCAGTAGTTGCACTATCAGCAGTAGTTGCATGTTTTACACTCTTATTTGCATCTGCTGTATTATCTACATTACCAAGTCCTACCTGAGCTTTTGTATGAGTATGCCCGGCAGAAGAGTAAGCACTTGAATTTGTATATGCAGCAGATCCTAATCCGTGAACAGGAACAGTAGTTTTATTACCATCTACAGTGAGTGTGATTTTTCCGTTTTCAGTACTTTCTGAGATAGCAACAGACTTTACGGCTTTTGCTAGAGTAATATAAGTTTTGCTTGAGCTATCCCAACGATAAATAGTATTCGTAGCAGTATTTATATAAATAGTATTTATATCTCCAACAGACGGAAATAACTTATTGGAAGCATATGGAAGTATTTCTTTATGATTAGCTATACTTGTCTTCAAATAACCAACCAGTTCTGTTAATCCAGTGAGATTAAGAAATTGTTCTTTCATTTTGCATTAGTCACATCCTTCCATTTTTATTTTTAAAATAGAAGGAGAGCATTGCAGCTCTCCTCCCAATAAAATCAATTGTATTTTTACGCAGTAAATAAACCTTTGATAGACGCACTTGGAATTGCTTCATATCCATCTCCAACAAGCCCCTTAAGAGCGGTGATATCAGATGTGTTCTTAGCAATCTTCGGTTTTTCAGTAGCAAGATCTTTTTCTACAGCAGTAATTTTGCCTTCTGCTGTATCCATTCTGCCTTTAACAGCAGTAATATCTTCTGCATTCTTTTTATCAGCAGCTTCTAATGTAGGTAATTTCTTTTCAAGAGCATCAATTCTACCTACAGCAGCTTCAAGATCAGCAGCTTTTGCATACTGAGAAAGATCAGAGTCTGCGAGAGCTTTAGATACATACTCAGCAATATAGCTTACAATATCTTTGGATGTAGCAGATTCTGGAAGAGTACCGATAAGAGTCTTCAGCTTTGTGATATCCTCTTTATTTGTTTTGATCTGAGAATTCATTGTAGCAGCATCAGATGTATGTGTAGAAATCCAATCAGAAATCTCTTTCAGTGTATCATATGCTTCTGGAGCATCTGCAACGATTTTAGCGACTGCATCTGCAACAGCTTTCTTTACTGATCCGTCACCAGTGCCATTCAGTGTTCCAATAGCTGCTGTATTAGCTGCAACGCTTGCTTTTAATGCAGAATCATCATACTGACCAGTAGTAACAGCTTCTTTGATATAAGCAACTACATTTTTAGCTTTTGCATCAGCAGGAATGGTACCAACATAAGACATTACTTCTGTTTTTGCTGTGTTAGCAGCGCCAGCAGCATCGAAATCTGCAACAGTCTTTCCAGAATCTACCAGATTACCATTTTCATCTAATCCTGCAAGATGACCTTTTACTGCACCTTTTACTTTGTCAGCTTTTCCTGTCGGCTGAGGAATAGTAATAGTAAATGCTGCTTCATCAATAGTTACTGGAGCAGTTTTTGTGTAGAAATAAAGTGTGTATCCGTCTTCTGACTGGGATACTGTTTTAATTGAGCTTTTAACAGCCTCACTGATTTTAGAGTCGATCTGTACGTTATGCAGATTTAAAAACTCCTGAAGATTAGAAAGTGTAGCGAACTGTAATTTTGCCATAATTAGTTTCCTCCTTGAAATATATTTGTTAAATCTTCGGAATCAATACCTCCGAGTTTTCGGTCTAAAGCAGAGTCAATATGTTCATCTAAAACATCCAGAACAGTTTCTTCAATGATATTTGAAACATATTCTTTTACAGAATCAGCACTTGCAAAATTCTGTTCATTAATCCAGCTTTCAGTGACATAACGATCAGTCGTATATTCACCATCTTGCTGAATGAAATACAATGTAATAGATTTTCCTTGCATTTTTGTGATTGTTGTGCTGGAAGTATCAGCATCATGAGATACAAGATACAGAACATCGTCTGCAGAAGATTGAACAGTAGTATTGTTTCCGCCAATGATACATTGGCCTTTTACTTTATAAATACCATCATCGAGTGATGATATCTTCACAGGAACAGTAAGTGTACCTATAAGATTTACAATAGGTACGTCAAATAATTTGTTATAAGATAAGCTGTTGATATAGTCTACAACAGTGGACTTATCTTCAAGATTACCGATTATATTATCTAAAAGAGTAGAAAGCTCAGAAGACTTGACATAATTATCCAATCCGATTGTTTTCTTGACCTCTTCAATAATATGACCTTTATCTTCGTCAGTCATAGATATGTCATAAGAGAAAAGCAGTTTATCTCCAGAGAAAAACATAAGATTTGATCCGATGCATTTTACATCTGTAATCTGTTTATCTCCTTTGACATATTCTAATGTGTTGTCGATGGTCACCCACGCTATACTCTTACTGTCTTGGATGTAACAAAGTCCTGGGTATTTTAGCACCCCTCTTTGTAAAGCCTTTTCTGCAATTTGCTTAGTTGATGCAGAATACCAGGTTGGAATTAACGCCATGCTGTGATCACCTCTTCAATTTGTCATATTCATATTTTGAAATTTCTTTTATTGCATAGATGTCATTATCAGGCGGAAAATTATAGAGACCTTCAATGTGCCATCCATATTTTCCGTCTGAACTTAAAATAGCCTGTGCTTCTGTGATATCACATAGAAGCAACAGACTATGTTTCTCCTGATATTTGATATACAGGATATGATTAAGGACATCTACGACTTCATCATTTTTGATTACTTTATAATACATGTGATATCCTCCTTATAAGATGGGAATGGTTACCCCTCACTTGAAATTGAGAACATAAGTAAGATTCCAGAATTCTGTCCTGGATAAGAGAACCCATATGTTCCACCGGCTTCATTGACTGTATACAGCCAGTTTGCAACTGTAGCATTTGGAGATCTGGTCCAGTAAGATTTATACTCCGTAGGAGTAGAAGAATTTGCTTTCTTTCTGGTATCATCATCTGTGAAATAAGCAATAGGAGCATTTGTTTCAGAAATATATGGTTCAGAAGTAGCAGTAGGATCAATTTCGTACAGAGATGGAACATAGAATCTGCAATTAGATACGGATGTATCATTTGATTTATTACCAATAGAAGAGTATACTTTTACAGGTTTGATCAGAGCTTTCCATAAAGGAGAAATAGCTTTAAGCAAACGTGTATTCAGCATGTGTTCAGAGAAGATTCAGCATCCACCTGCATTTGTGCTCTTATTATTATAAGGCTTTTCAGTACCTAACAGGTTTGAAGCAACAAATGTAATGTTAGCTCTCTTTGAAGCAACGTCAGACAGATAATATCCTTTAAACTTAGCCACTTCCATAGGGATTACTTCGTGGATCCATGCAGCAATATCCATACATTGTTCTTCACCAAGATCTGCGTACCAGACTTTAGCCAATGTATAGTGCCTTTTGCAAAGTTTTCATATGCTCCGTCGTCAGCTTTAGAACATCCAAATACGAGAGTGGAACTATGCTCTGGAATCCTAATCGCATTCAGAGTAGTAGAAGACACTTCTTTCCCAGTCATGTTTGAATTGTATACATAAAGCTTCTGACTTCCAGCTTCATGACGGAATACAATAATCTCTCGATTTGTTCCAGCAGATGGAGTTATACTATCAGTATTCCATGAGAAACGAGGTTCCTGAGAATACCAAAGTCTGAATCCATTTGAACCATCACCCTGAAAACACTGAGCAAGAGTGGAGTTTACACTATTTCCTGAATCAAATTCAAAGTCAATAGCAATCGTAAAGTCTCTGTCTTTTTCCATGATCTTTAATCCGGTGTCAATATAGTTTGTTCCATCAAATTTAGTCGCAGTTGAAATAACTTCATGCTCTTCAATGTCGCCATAGCTATAATCAACACCAAGTTTGAAATCTAATGTATCTTTTAATGATAATGATTTTGCTTCAAGTCCCATTTTCATAAGAGTATAAAGCTCAACCTGTGTCATATTGGCCAGATCCTTACCATCAAAATATCCATCTACATATTCGCAGGTTTCATATACTGCATTGATCGTTTTATTTCCATCGACAAATCCTGACTTATCCCATCCTTTAAACAGATTGTACTTATAAGCAGATTCCTCAGCAGTATATACAGGAGTATCACCTGTATATTTTACATAAGAACCATACTGGGCAGTAGATTCTTGAAGAGATAATCCTTTAGAAACATATTTTACAGTATATTCACGAATTTTACTGTCATATACAGCAGTAATAGTTCTGTCAGCAAAGATTCCTGTCATTGAACCTTCCCATCCTTTGAAGGTATAATCAAGCTTAATTGTGCTTTTCTTTGTAGGAATAGGAATCGGATTAACTTCTCTTGTAGTAGGATCAACAGCGTTTCCACCTTTATCTACGCACTGGATATCAAGGATAGTATTACTTTCATCATCATTTATAAATGTAATTTTAAACTGAGTAATGATTGAATCGTAAGTAAGAACAAGGTCTGTCCAGATTCCAGGTTCATCTTCAGAACCAACAAATTCTTTATATTCCTGCTGTCTAACTACAGGAATATGAACAGATCCAGTAAGAATTGACTGCTCAGTAGTAGCGCCATTATCATCAATACCGGCAAGTTTTGATAATTTCAGAAGAAGCGTAGTATCATCAAGATTCCATGAGATACCAGTAATTGTTACGGTACGAAGAGTATTAATAGCAGCATTTAAGATAGCAAGAGCATCTACGATAGAATTCTGACATACAAATGTCTGTAAATTATCGTATCCTGCAACCTTAAGATCAGTTAAGTCTTTGAGGTTCTTGAGTGTAAGAGTGTTGATAGAAGATGGGAGAGAAGCATGAGCAATCTTACCATGATTAGCAAATAATACAGATGTTACAATAGTTCCATCAGCATAAAGATTAATAAGATTTTCACATGCAGACAGGTTAACAGATCCTGTAAGATTTGGACAATTACGAATATCCAAAGTCTCAAGAAGAGTATTATTACCCATATTAAGAGATGTCATAAAAGTATTCTGATATCCAGCTGTATTATTACCAATGATAAGAGTTTTCAGCTTGGAAGCCTTTGAGAAATCATTATCATGAATATAACAAGCAGAAAGGTCATTTAATGCCTCGATTCTTGATGCAGCATAAATAAGAATAGCTGTATCATCCATATTTGTTAAGTCCGTAGTAATCTTATATTCTTGTCCGGCTTTTGCACGTACCTGAGTAGTTTCTGGTGAATTACCATAAAGTACAGAAATATACATATCAGAATAAGGAATGATCTTCAGAGTATAATCTGGTTTAACTACAACTTTCTTAGGTGTATTACATCTGAACATAATCTGATCAGACTTTACATCTGTATGTAAGAATTTCGTTCCCATATAAATATGCTGGTCACGTTCCCATTGTCTGAGATGATATTTTCCACGTCCATTCATCATCTCATTAAGGAATCTTACTGTTCCAGCACGATATGTTCTCAGATATAATCTTTCATAGTGGATTCTCCAAAGTTCTTCTGGGAACTGATTCTGCCATGCTTCATACTCATTGATTAAGTGGGAGTCTGACCAACAGTTAGAGTCTACAGACTGATACATGTTTCTTAATTCTTGTGTAAATATATCACGTATTCTGCACCACAATACAGATTCAGCAGCATTGAAAACATAACCAGATGAAGGATTTCCTTCTTCTTTATAGTCAGTATCTTCCTTACCATATGGGAATGACAGCTCACCTGAATTATTAATACCAAGCTGAGTGTCCATATCATATGCCCATAGATCAAATCTATAACCATTATGCAGAGCAGCCGCATCATCATCTATAGTATAATATTTAGCTTTATCACCCATAGTTGTAGCTTCTTCCTGAGTGATATAATGTTTTGCCCAATGCGGGAAAACATTCTTGGCTCTATTATCAATCATACTATATCTGAGTGTAACTAAATAGAAATAGAGCATTGCATCCTGAATACACCAATCTTTCAAGCCATCTTTAAATTCTTTATCACTAGACGTAATTACAAACTCATAGAAGTCTCTCCAAATCTGTTTGTTATCTGTACGTATTTTCTTTTTTGCTTCATCAGAAGTAAGAGCAGAACCATCCTTAGAATCGCCGCAACAATCATATCTGAATTCAAATGATCCATCCCAGTTATTATACAGAGCATCATATGCTGTATTACCAGTTTTCCATTCAGCTTTACTGATAGGATATTTCATAGTTCCATCTTGGTTTGTTATACCGGTCTGGAATGCAGAGTTTGGAAGAGTATTATCACTGATCTCAATACAGAATTCTTTCATATCCTCTGGATCATAAGCTCTTGTAATATCAGTCTTCTTTGAATCTCCCATATTACCGAGAGAGTAGAAGTGCCAGTCTGTATCCTGAAATTCTCTATGAGTAGTAATATCAGGATCAGATTCTTTAATAAAGATTACACAGTTGACAAATTCCATAGAGTTTTTAACTTTAGGATCTCTACGTACCGCAGGACTTTCATATGGTAAAAAGTCGTTGAATCTCTTCTGTCCTAATGCATTAGTTGCCATATTTGAAGATGCTACATTTACTTTAAAATTCCACCAATTATTTGGAACAGAGTTTCTTGTAAGACTAATTTTACCAGTTCCGTCCTCATATTTTGTCCCATCACCAAGAACTAACTCTGTTTTATAGTTAGGATCAAGAGGAATCTTACTATTGATCTGATGTACACCATCCGCACAACAAATAACATCAATATTTCTGGCAGCAAAACCATATTCATTACTTGTAGTGCCCTGTCCGGCGTGGAAACAGTTAATAAATTTCCAGTTATCTAATTTAGGATCCCCATTCTTATAAATACATTCCATAGAAGTATTTTTAACAAAATCCTTCTTATCATTTGTAAAGTGAGGGGCTTCAATTTTTATAATTCTTAAATTCGGGCAAGCATTAGCTACAGAATCTGGAGTAAGAGCATTATTGTCATTGTAGATCTGGTTTCTATTATATCTTGCAATCATTTCATCTGAATCTCTAGCATCTGCAATAAAGTTAGCAAGAATGTCAGAATCTGTGAGAGAAGCAGAATAAGCTTTCATTCTATAAATCAACACATCACAATCCGGAGAACCGATAGTAATCGGAACAGGAGAATACTGGTGCAGTCTATGAGAATTATCATAAATAAGAGGTCTTCCTCCAACTCCGTCTTCATAAGTCATAATGATAGAAGTTGCAGATGTGTCTTTTGTATCAATTGTATTGATATTATATTCAAATTCAATAATATCCTCTTCGCTATATGGAAAATATAAGCTGTCAGTAGAAGTGTTCACGTATGCTTCGTGAACATCCATTTTAATACCTACGTCAGAGCCTTCAGTACCATCAATACATGATAAGAAAGTAGCAGAAGCATTGCGAACATTCTGAGTCTTAAATACAAATTTGAATTCAGAACCAGTCTGTTTCGGGTCTTTTCCGAAGAGATTATAATTAATCTGAGCAGTTGTTCCAGCTTTTACACAGAAATACTGGTTTCCAGAAGCATCAATCTGGTATCCACCATTATCCCAGTCAAAGTTATCTGATACTGAAAGAGTAATAGCAGAGTTATTTTTATCGGTCCAGAGTCTGTCGGTATCTCCATTGGATTTTCCAACAGGGTTAAAATCAAATGCTAAGTTGGCTGTGATTGGTTCAACATCAATATCAAGTTTAGTGATATTAACTGATAAAATCTTAGTCACTTTACGACATGAGATGGTCAGGTTATGTTTTCCTTCAGTGGATGACTTATAACTCCAGATTTGAGCAGAACGATTTACAGAAAGAGTGCTCTGTACTTTACCATCAATTGATAGTTTTACAGAGGCTGGATTGTGATCAGGATCATATACAACATATTTAATACTTGTTGCCTGGTACTGTTGTGCTGTAAATTCCTGTTGAGCACATCCAATAATAGGAGTTCTATTTGTAGGATCAACACAAATAATATCCTTACAAATAGTATTTGAGGTTATTTCTTTATTGTTAATTGTCGCAGTCATATATACTTTGAGTAAATGGCTGCCATGTTCCTGTTTAGGAATATTATAAGACATAATTCTGCCAGAGGACTGAGTTTCAACAGTGCCTAAGTCTTCACCATCAAGAATAAAATGAAGAGTCTTATTAACGTTTCCATAAGGTGTATATCTAAATACTACATCTGTATTTGTATATAACAAAGTATCATCAAATGTGCTTTCAAGTTTGAATTCTACAATAGTAACAGTCCATGTCTTAGTGGCAAGTGTCCCAAAACTGTCGGTAATAGTTAATCTAATAGTATTTGCACCGACATTAAGATATTCAGTGATATCAAAACTATTGTTTCCTTGCGCAGCCGTATTCGTAGCTACAATAGTATTACCAACTTTCCACACAGCAGTACCGGCTCCAGTTGTATCACCAGTATTATCTACAGATGAAAAACTATATTCAATAATTGCTTTTGAACCAAGTAAGAAAATAGCATCTGCATTTGTGATTCTTTCAATAGTAATAGTGGTAGTATCTGAGGAACCACCTCCACCACCTTCAATTTTAAAGCTTTTCTGGATTTCTCCATCCTTTAAAAATGTAAAAATACTATTTTCGTATGTAACATCGTACTCGGCAGCCGCAGGATTTTTCTTGATTTCTTCAATGGCGGCTTTAACATCTGTAATATCTGTATTAATTCCTTCAAACTGAGTATCATAAGAAGTCATATTTTGTTTCAAGATATCTACAGCATTTTTGGCCTCATCAGATTTTGTAGCAGCATTTTCTACTTTCTTCTCAATGTTTGAAATAGTAGTTTTTATCTCTGAGACAGCAGTAGTATTGGCATTTACATTCTTTTCGATTTCAGTTTTAGCTGTTTCAAGTGGATCAATTCGATTAGAGATTACTGTATCTTTCTCGTCCATTTCTGCTTCAAGTTCCTGCTTCAATGCAGCTCTCCACTCAGCAGATGGCTCAATAGAACTAAGTTCTACAGTCTGAATAATAGTTTCTCCATCTTTGAATACTAATGAACCTTTTCCATTGACAACAGAATACTCAACTATAAGGTTTGCAAGACTGTTAATAGTAATAGGTTCTCCAATAGGTTCCGTTCCATCTTTAAACACTAAATTTCCAGTTGTGTTGTCATATTCAACTTTTAAGTTCTTCAAACTGTCAATACCAGAAATAGCAGTGTTTAATTCTTTGACTTTTGTATCAACTTCTGTTTTTGTATAATATGCTTTCAGAGATTCAGTTACTGTTCCATTAAGATCATTCATAACAGATGTTTTTACATCTGCTTTTATATCATCTACATTAATAGAAGCAGCGGAAGCTTTTGCTTCATCTGCGTATTGTTTTGCTTCGGCTACATGACCAAGAATCATATTTACAAAACTTGTATACCAATCTTCAGAAGGTTCAATTATTCCGTCATAATTTAATCCTTGAAGAACAGTAAACTTACCATTTGGTCTGGTTCTCCAAATATAATTGTTTCCTTTTTCATTTACGCCAGTAGCCATAATTTCAAAAATTATATCTCCGGCATTTGCTGTAACAGCAGCATCAATCAGCCAACCAAATCGAATATAAGTATTGTTGGAAGCTACATTGATAACTGTCGCTACTTTACCTTTTTTCTCAGCTACAGATTCATATCTTATCTGGATGAGCATATCCATAAGATCCATACCATCCCAATATCTTGGAATCCTAAATGGCATATACTGGCTGTTTTCTTCCTGCATAATATTAATCTGTGTAGCATCAACGGCAATATTTTTTAAGTTATCCACTGTTGAATATGCATTGTCTTGATATTTGGTATATACTCCATAACGACCATCAGTACATAATGTATATTCCTCAGTGTCTACGGCTAACTCAGCACTCAAAGTCATTGCCGAATTAGCCGCAGCAGCAATTTTAGAATCTTTAAATGACATATCATGACTCCTTTACTTTAATAATTTATCCAGATCGACAACCTGATCAAGATGAACAACTCCATCCTGTGTGCCATCAGGATCTTTACCTGTCATATCTTCGGCTACCATAGCAGAAAGATCTTTTACAACGATACCATTTCCGGTATCTTCACCATTTCTGTCTGTTAAAGTGATTTTTCTGTCTTCTGTATTAAGACGAATATCTTTCACCATACCTTCATAAGTTGCTTTATTCTGAGCATTGAGATCTTTAATCATTCCTTCCATAGCAAGGAGCCTCTGATCAATTTCAGTAAACAATTCAGAAGGTTCATATTTATCAAATTGTACAAGTGGAGTAATATGAATAACACCTGATGTGGTTTTTCGAATATAAGAAGTGTATGTTCCATCTTCATTAGCAACAAGTTTTAAGAACGTGAAAGATACTTCGATATCCCCGGCTTCAGCAGTAAGTGCTGCATCGACAGGAATTAAATACTGAATATAATTCTGTTCATATTCAAGATTATTTATAATAAGTTGTGTCATTTTAATTTTGTCTGACACCGGGAGCTTATACTTCATATAAACAGTTGTATCTGACATATCAATCTGTTCCCGATACATTTTACTTGTTACAATCTGAATCTTATCTACATAATTACTTCTTTCCACAATTGATTCTTTGACTGTTGTTACAACAGTATTTTCATCTGTAATTTTTAGTGTATACATAACTGCCTCCTTCCTTATTTAGTCTGAGTTTTTTCTAAAGCTTCAATTCTAGTCTGTAGTGACTTAATAGTTTCCTGCAGTGTTGTGACTGATGAATTCGCATTATCAGCACTTTTCTTGATCTCAGCAGTATTCTGAGTCAAAGTAGTAATATTGTTCTGTATTGTTTCGATATTATTGGTCATGCTAAGTAATGATGTATTGATCTGTTCAATTGAAGTGTTAGAAGAAGAATCTGCAGACTGCAGATCAGAGATAGATTTCTGTACGGCAGTCATAGATTCTTTCAATTTATCCACATCAGCTCCCAGCTGAGTAAGTTTTCTTCCAACAACAAGGGCATCAGCGAATGCACCCTGTTTAGATAATGTCATATCTGATTCAGGGAGATTAGCCAGATAATTGTAATCATACTTAACAACACCAACAGAGGTTTGAATTCCCTGAATATATGTTGCCATTATTACTCACCTTTTTCTACAAATTCATATAGTACTGTCATATCAAGCATAGACAGTTTGTCTTCATTAGATTTAAGCATTTTCTTGAGAGATTCCTCTGGGATCATCTCAACATCAAGTTCACATGTTTTATCATAAATTTTCTGCAGACCTTCTTGGATTTCAGGGATGATTTTATCTTTTATGTCATCATTAAGAGCACGATTTCCTGTTTCATTACCGTTTTCGTCAACAATAGAATGTGAGTTTTCCTCTGTAAAATAAGAATCAACTAACTCCTGCTCGACCTCTGAGATTTTATCTACCTGCGCTTTAAGAGTCTTCAGGTTCATTGTATTCGCCCAGAATACATCAACATCTCCTGCGATTAAATCCGCACGACTCTTCATAGAATTTAATGTTTTATACATTGCCATAATGTCTGCATTTACAATAACTTTTTTCATAATCCTTGTACTCCTTTTATATTAATATGTAACTTTATTTTCTCTGACGAGTTCTTCAATAGCATCATTTAGATATGCTTCAAAGTCAGAATATAATGTTCGATAGCCGCTTTAGAATCTTCTGTAATCAAAGCCTTAGCTTTATCAATAGCCATCTGTTTAGCAGTTTTCTGAGCTTCTGCGTCAAACTTACCTTCCTTCTTCAAAGCATCTACATAAGTCTGATTAACTGTGAGCACTGCTTTACTAATAGCATCAGTAGCAGCGTCTATATATTTTACGAGCTGATCATTCTCCAAGTTCTTTTCCTGTTCTTTAATCTTTACTTTTAGGAAGAGGATTCCATAAGTAATAAGAAGTGGAAGAATACCAGTAATGATCAGATATAATACGTCCTGAATACCCTGTTTGATGTCCATAGTCATACCTCCATTCATCCTACAGCCTCATCTTCAGATACATGATCGAAGACTGGCTTTTCTTGTGCTTCTAAATTGCACATTGCAGTATCATAAGTAATACCTCCGACCTGGTTTTCTTTACTAGCTTTGGCATAATATCCTAAAATTGTAGGAATCAACGCTGCCGGAATACCTATGAGTGCATACATATAACTTGTATCTCCAGTGAGACTTATCATATGTTCACTAAACCAAAGAATCTGTAAGCAAATAGCAAAGACTACAAACACAATAAGCTTACTTGTATTTGGCTTTTTCAAATTAAATCTTTTAACCTTTGCTGCCTTCAGATTTCGTTTCATTTCAATCTGCCGATTTTGGGCTTTAATTTTCTTTAATTCAAGTTCATATTCTCGATTGGTCAAATATTTCACCTTCTTTGCATAATAAAAGACCACGATTGCTCATGGCCTCTTATTTATTCAGGAATAATTCCATATACGTATGTTTCAAACTCTGTAAAATCTTTCAGGACAGCCTCTTTATTTGTTTTAAATGCTTCACTATCCTGAATAGATTTATTGATATTTACATTTCCATCTTTACTAACAGATGCATTAAGATAAGCAATCTGCTTTGAGTTTTCACCTTCACCGATCATAACCTGACCGGATACATTTCTTGTTTCACTAATTTTTAACATAACTTTTCCTCCATTTTTTGTAGTCGTTGAGTAATGAGAGAGAGCTGTCCCTGAAGCATAAGAATTTCATTCTTAAGGGATTGATTTTCAGATTCGAGAGAGTCAATACGATGATGGGCTTTCTGTGTCATGTGAGTGTTGAGAGCAATAAATTCGCCATATCTTAATGCGTATTCAACAATATTACCTGCTTTATTTGGTTTGAGTAAAATGTCTTTACAAATTAATCCATAATCACTTGTATCTAAATTATTATCATTGAATATTTTTTCAGTTTCTCTTGCTCCAAATCCAAAATGAAATCTATCATGATCTTCTTCTGAATCAAAATTTTTATATTTATATTTTATTGGATTTAATTTCATATAAATAGATTCTATATTTGGAATATCGTTAATTTTTGACATTTGTGTTTTTAACTCTTCATCAGAGCCTGTTATATTTCCATTTTTCCCCCAAATATTTTTCCATTTACAACTTGTGTCTCCTAAATTTAAACTTTGATCATAATTACAACCAAAATATCTTGCAGACCCATTTGATGTAACTCCTGCATAATATGAAGTATCCGAACTATGATATATTTTTCTTACATATAAATCATTATAATCAACAGAAATAGTAGTTCCGGAAATAGAAATGCCCGAACCAGCATAATAAGTTGTTCCACCACCAGAACCTTTAGGAGCAAAATTATTAGATACCCAACTTGTAGTAGCATATCCATAAAGAGATTGATGCTGAGTTAAATATCCTTTACCAGTCACCCAATCTTGCGTTGCGAGGTTATAATTCGTAAATCCAGAACTACGTGTAGCTCCATCAATTTTAAGACTAATTGAACCACCGCCTGTAGAAATCTTATTTCCATGTTCATCGTAATAATTCTTAGCATATACAGCATTCCAAGGCGCATCTGTGCTTCCGAGGTTACAAGTGCCACCCTTTTCCAATGAATATGTATCAACATCTGTATAGCTAGTTGATGTTTTTAATTTATATGGAGTCAATGCGGGTGTACCATCATTATTAATTGCAATCCACATATTATGATTACTATTCATAATTACGGTATGGCAATGACCAAATCCTGTATAACCTACAGGAGAACTGTTATTTAATTTAGAATGAGAATGTGATCGTGCAGCAATCCCTAAATTAGATAATGTATTATTTCCACTTGCTAATTCAACATTATTAATTTTAGGTTTATTTGTAAGTCCATTATAATTAGTTGTACCACCATTGCCTAAATTAGCCAGTGAGGTATAAGCTTTTTTATCACCAGTAAGATAAATGGCATCTACATAAATACATGCATATGGATTAGCTGTTGCTCCAATGCTTATCTGAGAAGTAGTATCTTTAGTTTTACTTACTGTAATATTACCATATGCATCGGTTTCAGTTGATAACAAATATGGTAATAAACTAATAGATAACATTCCTGTAGTCGTACTTTCCATACCTACTGCAAAATTACCATTCTTATAAGGAAGAATAGTGTGATGATGATTATAACCATTAAAGTCAAATGTGTCTGTTGGTTTCCACATAATTGATTTATATGGCACTCCTTTATACTGTCCGAATGAATCAGTAATATTAAGTTTATTAACATTTAACCATCCATTTGTATTAATATCATCTGCAATTAATGTTAGAACTCTTGCGCCTTGTTCTTTTATCAGAAGCATTCCATGCATTTTTGAAGAGTCTAAAGATGAATCTATCAACCAAATCCAATTTGAGTTGTATTAGTTCCCCAGTCAAATGCAGTAATTACTTGTACTGAATCAGTTGGTTCACCAGTTCCAACATCGTTATAATAAATAGAATATGATTGCTTTGCAGTAATAGATGTAGCAATAACACTACCTGTAAAACTTCCAGTTGCACCAGAAAGTTCTCCTTTAAAACTACCTGTTGCAGCTTTTAAATCCCCAGAGAATGTGCCAGTAGCAGCTTTTAATTCTCCAGAAAAGCTACCTGTTGCTGCAACTAATTCACCAGAAAAACTTCCGGTAGCAGCTGATAGTTTACCACCAAAAGTTGCATTCCCTTGATTATCTACATTTAACTGATTGCCAAGTTTTAAACCATCAGGATTTAAACTTATGGATCCGTCTCTGTTGCTTAATGAATTTGCAGATATATTCCAACCGCCAATAGTTCCTCCATCAGCGTAAATAGTTCCTGAGAATGTACCAGAGTTAGCATAAAGCTTACCATTTGAATCAACTCTGAAGTTTCCACTACCAAGAGCAATTCCGTCTGTACCAATATATACATTTTTATCCTTTGATACTGATGTTGGTTGTTCAGGAAGGCTATCCATACCAGAATACAATTTTCCCGCTTCAATATGGAAACCGCCAATACCACCAATATAACCTTTATTAGCTATAATGGTTCCCTCAACAGTGCTGTCACCACGAATATAAGCATTACCATTAGAATCAACAGCAAAATTTTTACCTTTAATAGCACCGTTCTCTGATAAATCAAACCAGATACCTTTTAGTGAATAATTAGATGTCAGATCATCTTCAAATATTTTTGATCTGATTGCATCAACTTTAATAGAATCAGCAGTAATAGTATTGGTTTCAATAATACCACCGTCGATTTTAGTTTTACCTGGTCCAGTGTGTGTATTCATTGCAGTGATAATACCATTAATGTCAATGGTGCTGGCATCAATGCTAATATGGTCAGAAATCATCTGAATAAATTTATCAGTAACTGTGAACTCAGACTCTTTGTCACCAGTTACCATAAAACTGATTTTATCTGCATTCTGAGTAATAGAAGAGGTGTTTGCTTTAATTTTTTCTTGAGCTTCAGAAAGATCTGTTTGCATACTGCTTACAGTAGATGTAATCCCAGAAACATTTTGTTTGATATCAGAAAAATCTGTTCGGATAGATTCTTGATCTTTAAGATATTGAGTATTACTAACCTTAGTTTCGATTTGTCCGGTCAGAGTATCTGTAACATTCTTAATCTGCTTTGTGTAGTCATCTGTAATAGTCGTCTTTTCTATTCCCCACCATTGATTTCCTTTACCATCATAAATATTAGTGATGTCAATACCACCTTGTTCATTTGGTTCTATGATTTGGAATCCAAGTTTGTCTTTGGTAATGGTGGCGTTATTAATCATGTCTCCAAGAATTGTATTATCTGGAATACCTGTCTGGGTAATACCATTTTCATCAAATAAAGCGGCTCTGTCTCCATTTTTAACAATAAAGTTGAAATCCCCTTTACCGTCCATACCAATCTGCACACGAACATTTCCTTTGGAATCATAAAACTGTTGGGTACTTTCTTGAAATGCAATGGTAGGTTTATTGTCTTTAGAGATAAGTACAATTTGATTTGCAAGAGCATTTTGAGCCATTAAATCTCCAACTGCAATTTTCTTTGCGATGAGATTAGTAATAACAGCCTGATCAATTTCTGCATTTTCTACAGTAAGATGAATTGTATGTAATTCTCCAACACCTGCATGACCTGCAAGAAGATTTTTCACATTAATCATATCAGCATTAATCTGGTTAGATTCTATAATCTTAGCTGACAGCTTTTCAATATTTGCCTGTTCCGCTTCGAGAATACGAGTTGTGATCTTATCTGCGGAAATAAGTTTTACATCGAGATATTTCATGAAAGCAGTATCAACAGTAAGCTTATCAAATACACCTTCTTTTGCTTTCACGAGTTCTGCAATAATTGTATCAGCAGTAATGGTTCCGCCAGACCCGGTTCCTCCAGTGACAGTTCCACCTAACATTGAATTGAATAGAGGATTTGAAAAGATTTGTTTGATAGCTTCTGATGTGATGACATAATCAGAAGTAGAAGATTTGTTGACTGAATTAACACGACCACCATTACGGTTGGAAGTATTAAGGGCATCGTTTAAAAGAGTATTATAATCATTCCTTTTAGCTTTGTACTGAATCATATTGCTAAAAGTAACTTCCATAGATTCATCTAAATCACAAGGATTATATGTGATTTCAATTACTCTTAGTTTAATATAATTAGTATCAGTGATTCCTACACGCACAAAATCATTTACCGCAAGCTGTTCATGGTACTCCTTAAATTCTGGAAGAGCGTATACATTCTCTACATCATCAGTATATGTATATTGTGGATGTGATTCCACATACAATTCTTCCAATGCATCGTCATAAAGAACTTTAGACTTATCTACGGCATCAGCAGTACTGTCAAGAGTAGTAACAATAATATTTTCATTTGTATAAGTGGATTGGCTATATAAACTCTTAATAATATATGTTTCTTTATCAGTAAAAGCTGAGTATTTGTTCTGTACTTTACCAAAATTTTCAAGTAATACATCTTTTGCAATCTGGTTTCGTTTCTCTTGAATTTCAGGTTTCTTAGCCGCATCATATTCAGCTTGACGTTCCTTTAATGCAGTTTCAGCCTGATCTTTTAAATTCAAATAATCCAGATATTTCTGATGCATTTGAGTGAAATATGCCTCTTCGTATCCAGAAAGAGGATTATAACCATCTGCATAACCACTCTTTTTTAATTCTTTAATACAGCTATCGTAAGTTGAAATCTTTACTTTTAATTCTGCGATTCCATATAACTTCCAATCAGTTTCATAAGCTTTTATAATATTTTCAGATTGCGTGAAATACCCAAACTGACTAGGTGAATCGCCCATCTCTAATTGCATACCGCATATAGTGAAATCATTAGTTCCAGTGAATGCTACATCAATTAAACGAGAAGAAAGATTAAAAGAAGTATAAACTCTTGTCCAAGAAGATGTGATGTTATAAGAAATATTCTTTCTGTCCTCTCCGGTGTTATTATAACCAAGATAAAATGTACCGGATCCTTTCACGAAACAACTAAGAGTATATCTCTGAGATGGTTCGATACTGATATTGTGTTGATAGATGCCACCATCTGTACCGGTTACTTTAACTCCACGAGTAATTCCATAAGCAGGAGCATCATCAATTTGTATAGTTTGAAAAGAAGAAGTTCCAGGGTTTACCATATACCAATCTTGGCCCAACACAATCGGATTTACACATGAAATAATATTTCCTTTACCGAATCCTTCTACGGTTTCATCTTGAGCTTGTAATGCAGCCACAATAGATGGAAGAGTGTAGTTCATAATTGATTCATATAAAGGCCAATCATGTGACTTTTTTAAAGCTTCTAAATCAAAATTCTTTTCATCATCAACATATAGAGCTTCTAAACCCTTAATGATTGCCATGTTAGCATTATATGCATCTTTTAAATCTTCAACTTTTTTCCCGAACCAATTTGTTTGAGCAGTATCAATTGGGACTCTATTCATTAATTCAGTAAGAACTTCCAAATTTTTATTATATTCTTTGGATAAATTAATAAACTCTTCTCTGCGGGACTCCCGGTAGCTTTGCCATGCATTATATTTTTCTTGTAGTGAAGTGTCCATGTAAGGCTCACATATAAAATAGGAAAGATCAGTAATTACAGAATCACCAAAATTGACTGCATCAATATTATAATCATCTAAGCCTTCAACATAAAATTGTGTAACTAAATTTTCATCTCTGGAAATAGTTATACTATTCTGAATGTTTCTAAAACCCAAAACTACATTTGTATCTTTACCTAAGCTGTCAGGTCTATAAACATTTATGGTCATATTTACAGTATCAAACTCAAACACACATTTATAGGCTTGTGCGGCCTCTTGTGTTAAGAAAGCATATACATTTTGATCGTCTACTTCAAAGTTACATATATTATTAGGGAGTAATTTTCCATCGTCATCAGGAGTAATATTATCCACATAACCTATATGCCAACCAGGAACATCTGCATGTTTTAATACTAAATGTAAAAAACTTAGATCTTCATTTTCTGAATCATAAAACTTAATCTGATAAAACTTATTTGTATCATGAGTTGCCTGATACATCATTTCATAGGAATCTTCTTCGCCCATATTAATTTTAAAGTTTTTCAGTTTATATTGAGTAAGCATGATTTCATAAGACTCAGCAGTAATCTCTTTAGTTTCACGCAAACCATCATTATTAATAGTTGGCGGATCTACTATTTTGAACCAAATGCCATCACAGTATAGCTCCATTAGCTCATCAAGTTCTTCATACCCGTCAGTAACAGTATTGTTTATGTATTTATCAACAGTAAATGTTAATTCAGCTGTATTATTAGTTTTTAACGACAATGAAGCGGTAGATGTATCAATGCCTCCTAGCGCACAATATAATCTTTTGCCAGGTTTAGCTAAATAAATAATAGAAGGCTCAGTACGTCCATAAATATCATACTTATGATTTATTTTCACCCAAACGCACCCACCTTTCTTGGTTCTCTATAAATAAGCTCAAATGTAGCATCACCAGTGAATCTTAATTCATTTTCACCGTAAGCCAATCTAAGCCAGTATATATTATCTATATCTTTTACACCCAAATCTTCAAAACTTATAATTGAATTAGTAATGTCATATATTTTTAAATGCTGGCAATCAATATAAAAGTCATCATCTTTTAAAGCATTTATTTTCATTGTTCCGTTATTGTCTGTTACATTTTGGATTGTAATAGTGCCATGGCTTTTAGGGGAAATTTTAATAAGAGGATAGATGTAATCTTCATGACAGTCAGAAGTGTTGTTAATTATATAAGTTTTTGGAAGAGTAGAAGAAGAGGTGATATTATGCGTAATCTCAGGAGTGTAACCATATGGACTGTCGCAAGTGACTGTAAAATTCATTTCATATGGGAACACAACATGATCAGTAGTAATTTCTGTGAATGTAGCAAAGAACTCTATATCTTCGTAGAAGTAGTCACCACCAAGTATCTTAAATAATTTTGGTGTTTGTGGAGAAGTTAACCAGCCATTAATAATACGGATATTGCTTGAAGAAAGGTAATCAGTATCATTCATCTGTATAACACCTAATTTAACATCTGGTATGTACTCCAATGGGAAAGTAATAATACCATTTTTCAATATAGGAGTACATTTTTCTGGGTATGTAATGATTCCACTAGATAATTCAGGTGTCACATTTATATTGTGACAAGGATTTTTCATGATGCTAAGTGTAAAGCTATAATTATCGTCGTACACTGTTCCGAAATGATTTTCTCTTGCTCTATATCTATTCTTTTCTCCTAACTGTAAAGATCTGCTTTCAAGATTATCATTGTCTGTGATTCCAGTCATTATAATCCCGTATTCACTAGAATTATGTCCATCAAATTCAAATTGTAACATTTATTCACCTCTTTCATTTTATAATTTCATACAATAAAAGAACTGCCGAAGCAGTCCTTTTTATCATCTAAGCTTTCTCCAGTCTCTAGTCATATTTTTGTTAATAATTGTAGAAACTTTGTTTGCGACATCTTGGATGTCTAAATCATTACTCATATTTGCTACATTAATGTTCACTTCGTTGTTGATAGTATAATCATTATTTGTTGCAGTAGGAGTAACCGGGTTAAACATATTGGTAAAGTTATTCATTGCAGCAATAGAAGGTTTGAGCAGACGAGTAAATTCTTCGGTCATTACTGATTCGCCAACTTTTGCACCAATGAATCCCTGGTCTCCATTACTAATAATAGCTTTACCTAAAAGAGTACTCATATCAGCAGGTATTAGTTTATTTATTATTCCACCAGTAGCAAAACCATATGATTTATACTTTTGAAGTATCTGATTTTTTAAAGCAGAGCCCCATGAATCATATTTTTTAACACCTGGAGTACTAATTTCAAGAATATCTGCAAGCTGTTGCATTTCTTTTGGTCCGACTTTTTTACCTTTGGAATTAAAATATCCTATCAAAGGACTCACTCCGGCAGGAACGTCTGTTGCACCATCTGGACGGTTTTGAAGAGTATTAAACCAACTCTTTAAATATGTTGGTTTATCATTCAAATAAGCTTTTTTGAATCCCTCAACTGCTATGTTTGCCTTATCAGCATGGTTTCCACCATTTCGATAAGCATATTCGAGAGCTGCCTGCATTTTATCATTGGTCATAGCCAATCCATTTTTATTTGCATATTCTTCAATTGCGTCGTAATGCGCATCTGGCATTACATGTACAACACAAGTTTTGCTCCCAAAATCACTTTTAGCTGTAATAGTAGCCTTAAATGTTTTTTCCAGTCCACCGACTAGGATTCCTGTCACTCCGCCACCTTTAGAAGTTTGTACCCCTTTTGTAGCCGTAACCTTACCAGACGATGAAACTTTTGCAACATCAGTTTTATCACTAGACCATTTAATATCTGAATGTAAAGGTGCGGTAGGAGACCATGTAACTTTCAATTTATAAGATTCATTTGGTGTCAAGAATATTTCTGATTTGTTTAATGAAAAACTATAACTTTTTCCATTAACTGTACCTGGAGTTTCATTTCCAGCACCAGTGGAGTCTTTATTGCTATTAAATGTATTGTGAATACCATTCTCAGCACCGGTATATGTATTATTACCAGTTGTAGAACCACCTTGTCCATTGCTTGTTCCGTATGGAAGAGTAACTTTCATATTAGAAATGGTTTCTAATGCTTTTATCTGTTGAATTAAACTTGTATTGAAATCAGCAGACTTACCTATCATAGTATCAAATGTGCTAGACACCTTAACACCATACTGATCCATCACAGTATGTAAATGTTTATATGTGTTATCATAATTAGTGGTTACATTGGTAAGCATTCCACTAATAATAGCTTCCTGAAACGAAGAATTTTTCTTTACTGCATCAAGTGTATTATCAAGAGCTTTATTCGCTTCATTAGAGAAATTCTCATAGCCGGTATTTTTCATATCAACTTCGTGTTGATGCATGGTATCTGCCATATCATCTTCGGCATCTGCAAGTTCTGCACGTAATTTCTCAAGACGAGCTTTGGCGGCAGCATTACTGGTTCCTTCAAGGGCAGCTATCTGGGATTTAAGAGTATTAATATCTTTAGACTTCTTTTTTAAAGTTTTGTCATAATCGTAATATTTCTCTTTAGCAGAAAGAGCGTCTTTACGCTTATCAATATTTTCCTGAAGTAAATCATTCTCTTTCTTAATTTGAGTCTCATACATATCAAGCATATTCTGTTTCAGTTCAGAAAGAGCAGTAGATTCTTGTTGAATACCATCAAGAAGTTGTTTGCTTTTCTCATTGTATTCGTCTAAGCTGTAACAACCATTTTTATATTGTTCTTCAAGCTTATTAAGACCTTCCCTATAGTTAGCAATCTTTTGTTTTGTCGCATCTATAGATTCTTGAGTTAATAAAATGTTAGTTAATCCATTTGTAGTAAATGAACCATCATCATTGTAAAAACTTTCAGCGTCACCGAGAAGTTTTTGCATAGTCTGATATTCAGTGATAACATTTGATAGTTTATCTTGTGCATCATCAAATGGTTTCCAGCGAAGTTCCATGATTTCATTTTTCAGATTTTCTATATCACTGCCGATTTTTAAAATTTGTTCGTCAATCTGTGCTATAGAATTAAGATATTCCTGGGCTTCTTCATTGTTCATAGAAGAAAAATGAATATCATAGTATTCGGCTTTTTCTGCACGAAGCTTTTGAAGTGCATTAATCTGTCTCGCATTAGATTTAATGCGCTCCTGATAAATCTTTTCGTTAATCTGGTACTCAGGATTATCATTTGCTTTTGCGTAATCAATTACTGCATCCTGCTTGGAACCTGCACGATCCCAGCGGTCAACAGCCCATTGTTTTATCTGTTCACGATTATCTTGTAAAGCCTGAACTAATTCAGCAGCTTCATTTTCTAACTTAATAGCCTCTGTCTGGAGACTATAAAGCTGTTTCTTCATCTTTTGGTATTCTGGATCGACAGTTTTATGTCCATTTACCTTAAGATATTCTTTCATCCTACCTTTATATTCTTTTATTTCTTTATCAGTAAGACGTTTCTGTTCATTGGTATAATAGAGTTCCTTTTTCATGTATTTTTCATATTTAGAACCAGGTTTCTGATTATACCTTGTGAGATTCTCAATTCCTGTTTAGCTTTGTAATAGTCAGCTTTATTCTCACGTTTACCTATGACGGTGTCATAAGCTTCAATAACACGTTCGACCTTTGCTTTAGCTAAATCTTTCTGTGACTTAGTGAGTTCACGAATCGCTTTGTCACAATCCAAGATTTTTTCATACCATTCCTGATATGCGTCAACACGTTTCTTATCATCTTCGGATAAACTTTCAATATTGATTGTACCATTCTGGACTTTCTTTTTCAGTTCATCAGATAAACCAACAGCAGAAGCAACTTCATTTGCTTTAGCTACGTATTTCGCTCTGGAATCTTTTTGTGTCTGTAATTGTTTATTTAGATTTTTAAGTGCTTTATCATAATTCTTCTCAGAAGACTTATAATTACTATAATCGCTTTCAGCGATATCTTGATACTTTTCAACGATTCTCTCTAAACGGTCAAGAGCAGTTTCTATCCAGTCTTTAGCTTGAGTACTTACTTTTTTAATTGTATCATCTAATTCTGATGTACCATCTGCATAGGCAGGAGCAAGACTTACACCGGAAGCAGTACCTTGTGCATATGCTCTTGCATGACCATGTGTAGCACCATGTTTTAATAGATCCTCTGTCTGAGTAGCTGAAAAAATGATGTCACCTTTTTTCAAATTCTCAATATGAGCGCCACCAGGAATAAGTGACCATACACCATCACGCACTATGGATTCAGAATGACCGTTGATGCCTACCTCATTAACAAGGCTTGCTCATCATGTTTAAGTGCTACTTCTCCTTTTGCATGAGCAGAAGAGAGAGGTTTCATATTAAGAACATTATAAGCTGTGCCGGAAGCATGAGCAACTGATGTCATTGTGCCAGAAGCTTGAATCTTTTTAGTATAAACAGCAGTACCAAAAATAGTTGGAGCAGTTTTAGGATAACTACCAAGACTATAATTAGCTGTACCTGAAATGTCTGGAGCTTTTGTAGGATGTTCTCCAAGAGTAAAATTAGCTTTTCCTTCAATGTCATCCGCTTTTTCAGGTTCTTCACCTTTAACATAATTTACAGTAATACTTGCAGGATCGGATTCAATCTGAGCTTTGATAGCTTCTGCATTTCCTACATTATTTTCATTTACACCAATAGCTATTTGGACTTCTGGTGGGAGAGCAGCAATTTCACTTATAAGACTTTGAACTTTATCATCTTGAACAATTGCATCAATAGATACATTCTTATCTTGCAATTCGGCTATTCGTGACTGAAGTTGGTCTACTAAATCTGCACCTTGGGTCTGTGCAACGACTTCAACTTGTTTGTCATGTACTTGTTGCAAAGCATCAATAAGAGCTTGTACTTTATCTGCTCCCTCAACATCATTCTGAATTAACAAAGATTTTTTTTCATTGGTTAATTCTTCTATTTTAGAACTAATATCATCAATAGACATCGTATTAACATCAAAATCTAAGTCAATACTTCCCATTGTTCCGTCTGCTGCAAGTGCTTGTACATCGGCAAGAGCGTCATCAACAGAAGTTGTATCAACATCTATTTTGATTTTATCACCAATATCTTCATTGGATAATTGTAATAACTGATCTTCGGCAGTTTGAATATTGTCTGTATCTACTAATTTGATACCTGAATCAGTCTGAGCCTGTTGTAAGGTTTCAAAAGCTGCATTGGCATCTTGAGTAGCCTGATCAAGGGTGTTGTCCATACCATTCTGATAGAGTTGTGTTTGCTGATCCATTTCATTCTTGGCTTGCATGAAATCTTGAGCAGCTTGTACGACATCTGATGATAAACTAGACTGTCCAATAGCAGAAGAACTATATTCAGCATTCTGTTCTTGAGCAATAGCGGCTTTGTACATTGATTGCACCTGTTCTCCGCCAGTAATCTCTGGATGGTATTTACCATCACGATCTCTATATTTATTTACTTCTTCCTGCAAGTCAGCTACCTGTTTATGAGCAGTATCTAAATCAGTAGTATCAAAATCAAATGTGTATGTTTTACCAGTAAGGTCAGACAATTCGTCCTGTGCATCTTTAGCCTCAGAAACTAAATCTTCCAAACCTTTTGTCGCATCCATAGTAGGAGCATTAACTTTCAAAACACCAAGACCTTCAAGAGCAGTAAGGATCTGATCTTTAGACAACTGAGTCTTATCTGCTAACTGTTGTATGGCATCTTCAGCCTGTTCCATACCCTCAACATTATAAGCACCATCATTTAATTTGATGCCCTCTAATTGTGTACGGTTATATTTAGAAAGAGTTTCAAATGACTTTTCAGTAGCGGCATCATTTTCCTTATGTGCAGCAGTAAGAGCTTCTAATGAGTGTGTATATTCAGCAGTTCTGTCAGGATCATCACCGAATCCCATCTGTTCAGCAGTCTGTGGTTTCTCCCAAGACCCCTTAGTAGTTTCTTTAGAGGAATCACTACTTTCCTCAGAATCTTTTAATTTACCAGCTTCTTTTAAAGCCTCAATAACAGAACGAGCTTGGTCTTTTGTTAAGCCAAGCTTCTCACATAAAGACTCAACAGCTTTTTCAGCATCGCCTAATTCAGTATCCCACTTACCATCATTAAAATCTATACCTTCTAACTGTTCAGAAGTATATTTTCCAAGAGTGTCTACTAAAGAAGTAACATCTGTGTTCTGTTCTTCATATGCTTTATTGATACCATCAAGAGCTGTAGTAACAGAAGCAGAATCTGTTATGATACCATCCATTAATGAAGATACATCTGTTCCTAAAAGAGCTTCAACAGTTGTACCGGCAGAAGCAGCTAGCTCTTCTTGTTTAGCTTTTAATTGATTAATAGCTGCATTTCGCTGATCATTTGTCAATTGATCATTTTTTTGAACTCTTTTTATCTCTTCTTCGTAGGCTTGCGCTCCCATGGCAGATGAATTGAAATTATCAATAGCATTTTGAGCAGCATCTTCTGAATAAGACTCCATGTTATCATAGGTTTCTTTTAAATCCTGTTTATATTTATTAACTTTATCCTCAGAAGCAGAAATAGCAGTAGTGTTAGTGCTATCTGTATTTTTCAGTTCTTCGAGTCGTTTCTGTTCATCTGAAAGGGCAGAAGTAAGTTCTTGAGTTCTGTCTATACCTTCCTCTATAGATGATATAAAGTTATTATCAATGCCATAATCACGAAGACGACCGAAGTTAGCACTCATGAATTCTTTGCTGATTCCCATTGATCGAGCGGCTTTACTCATATTATCTATGTCAAATGACCATCTTTTACTTGCATCATCATAAGATGCCATACCCTTAGATTTAAGATCAGCTAAGAAATTATTAACACCTGTCTTATCTTCTGTGAGGTATCTCACAGCTTTACCATAGTTCTCTGCAAAGTTTGCTCTATCATCTGAACCTGTAGGAGAAATAAGAGCGGCAAATGATTTAAAATCATCTGTACCTACAAGACCTTTATCATATGCATCTTTAGCATTCTTTAGTCCGGCGACAATGTTATTATATTTATCTCCGGCATTCTCCGTATCTGGCACGTTGCCACTGAGAATAATAGGAGAGAAGTTCCTGTTGCTGTTTCTTAGTTGCTTGCCATTCAGACTGAGATTGCATATAGGATAAATATTCGTCTCTAGCATCTTTTAATTTATCTTTTTCTGCGTTATAAGTTGCTCTAGCTGCTTCCTTGTCATCGGCTTTAGCAATAGCTTTCCAAGCTTTATCTGTTTCTTCTGCTTGCTCGGCAATAGCTTTAGTCTGTAACTTAATATCCTTTTCGAAATCTTCATCAGTAGCTTCAGCCTGATATTCCGTAAAGGTTTTCAAAGCATCTATGTTTAGTTTGATACCATCAGAAGTAGTGGTGAATAAATCATTAACATTTTGCTCAATGCCACGGGGATCTTTCACATCTTTGAAAGCAGTAGAAAGGATCTTAACATTGTCTTTAGAAACTCCCCCTGCAGAAGTAGTCTCTGTAAGAATAGTTCCCATAGAAGAAAGAGTAGACTTAGCAGTTGATACTTTCGTTTCCATTGAATCTAAAGAAACGGCTGCCTGATCACTCATATCTTTAGCTGCTTGTTTAGCCTTTTCGAATGCCGTATAAAATTCATCAATTGAACTTAAATCTTTATTATCAGTGATAACCTGTACAGCTATTTCAAGTTCATCTTGTGTAGCATTTTTTAGATCTTCTCTTACTTTTTCGGCATCGCCTTTAGTTTTGCTAGCCTTTGCTCCTTTCAGAGCATCTCTAACCCTATTAAGACTATCTTGATTCTCCCAAACAGTATAAGCCTTATCATTGTCATCGTATTCAGTATGAGCAAAACCAAAAGCTTCGGCTAAAGTACCTTTAGTCCAGAAGTCGCTTTGAGAAATATCTGCTATAGACTCAAGGACATCATCTCTTCTTGCAGCAAATTCTCTTACAGTTTCCTGGTCTTTAGGTTCCATTTCAAACAGTTGAGACCAAAGCTTTTGTTGATCTGGAGTAGCAGTAGCCATAGGGTTGACTACATTGTTACGGAGCCATGTATCCATGTCTTTACCAGACTGCTCAAAATTATCTAACAATCTTGTGCCGTCTGAAGAACTAAGCATACTGTTCAACTGTGATTGAAATTCTGATGCTTTATCTTGATCGTCCCAGCTATCAAAAGAATCAATAGTACTTGCCATTGATTTGATAGAAGAAACCATTTCTCTTTTAGAGGCATCTATAGATTCTTGAGTATTAACTAAATTAGTATGAGCTTCTTGAAGTTCGCTATTATCTGAATTTAAAACACTGGCAGCTTCACTATTAAGAAAATCTAACTGTTTACCATCAAATTCAAGAGTTATCTTTTGACCATCTGCTGATTGTTTATAACCTTTTATTGCTTTTCCAAATGTGTTACCAAGCGCATCATATGCCGTTTGATCCAACGTATAGGTGATGGTATCTTCTCCTTTTGTATGCTTTTTAAGCATGTCGGAAAATTTTTGTACAGAATCAACTTTATATTTAGCTGCATCATATGCATTTTTGTATTCGTCTTGTTTGCCCTTATTCTCTCCTAAAGCAGTCTCATACCCTTTATACTGATCACTAATATTTTTCTTTGTGTCATAATAAGTAAAATTCCTCTGTAGCTTTAGATAATCATTGACCTGAGTGTTTAAATCCTCAGCATTAGTTCCTGCATTAAGAATAGCATTACCCTGAGAATCCCATGAACGAGTGAGACTAGGAGCGGCAGCAGCAATTTGATTGCTTGTATCTAAGAAATCCTTATATTCATCGTCTGTAAGACTAATATTTTTAATAGAATTACCAGATATTTTTACACCTTTAGACAATTCTGTGTATTTAGAAGTAAGTTCTCCAAGAGATGCTTTCTGGTCTTCATAGGCTTTAGTTTGGGATTGAATGGATTCTTTCGCTTCTTGACCTTTAGCAATTAAGTTCTCATTTTTATGAACAAAAGCGTCAATGCCCTTACCAAGCAATGAGAAAGCTCCTTGCACAAGCATTCCAACACCAGCGGAAATAAAAGCATTGCCAATCATTGAGAGACCAGCAGATGCCATACTTTTTAGACCATCGGACCATTTCCCTTGTTTCTGTTGCTCAGGTTCCTTTACCTCATTTTCTCTTTTAAAATCAGTGAGAGTCTTAGCATTAGTAGCTATCTGCTTACCATAATCTTTGGCTCTTTGACTAGCATTCTTCGTTGTTTCATTTGCTTTAGCCATACGTTGTTCGTTGTCTGTAATGGCCTGACCATTGTTATCAAGTTGCTCATTAAGTTTTTCAAGAACTTTTAAATCTTCTGAATATGCTTGATAATTTTTATTGGCTTCTGCATAGCCATTCGCTATAGCAGCATTACGTTGAGCTCTTCGTGATTGCGGTAAAATTCCTCCATCTTCATTCTTGGCGAAAACCAAACTGTGTGATATAATATAGCATATCTTAATTACTATATATAAAAGAAGGAACAATATGAAAGAATTATTATTCTGCAATAAATGTGGAAATACCAGTACATCTTCTTCTTATAAAATAGGAGATAAATGTTATACCTGTGGAACTGGAACTTATATAGGTACTGGCATTGATTGGTCTACAGCATATATGGAGCTATCAAAAGAATATGAGAAAACTCATGATGGTCATTGTCCTAGTTCCTTAGAATCTGATGAAATGCTCCGAGAGAAATATTTCTATAACAAATTAGACAATGAAGTAGATTACTCTGCTGTTAAAAAAAGAAAATACAGTGAATCTCCTGAAGGAGTAGAAGAGCAAAACAGGATAACAGACAGATGGTATGCCAAACAGAATGCTCAGAAATTCTCTACTGGGCCTAAGTGTCCAACCTGTGGTTCCACCAATATTCGTAAAATCTCTACAGGAGAACGTATGGTATCAGTAGGAATATTGGGATTGTTCAGTAAGAAGATTAACAAGAGTTTTAAGTGTAACTCTTGTGGATACACTTGGTGATAGTTTATGAGTAATTTTAAAGATGATGATTATGTTAAAGAGTTCATATGTAGGACACAAATGAATTATTTTATGATTCAAAAATTAGCTGGTCATAATAAAGAAGCAAAGATTTCTTATTTGAAAAAGGTTATGACTGCTAATGAATTTGAATATCAAAAATGTTATGAGGTCACTCAATTAATTAACTCTTTTTTGGGATTACTTGTTTTTCCAAAAGAGAAATATTTTAATTATCTATCTAATAGAAAAAATAATTTTCAAAATGTGCCTACATTAAAAAGACTCGCTAATAAGACGTATAATGAGAATTATAAAAACACCTATGAAGAAAATAATTGTGAAAGAAATGTAATTAAACATTTAAGGAATGCTGTTTGTCATGATCGTCTAATGATTCATCCATTAACTCATAATGCAAGTACTGAAATAAAAGCTATACAATTTGAAGACGAAGATATTAGAGAAGATCATAAAGGAAAATTTTCTCTTATTATTAATATAGATGACTTGGAAAAAATATTATTAGAGTTAGATCAATGTTTTCTAAAACACTAAAGGTTATATTCTGAAAATTAATCAATAATTTCTTTTAGACAGTCAATAAAACTATACTATGGAGGTTTAAAGATTATGGAAATATTAGAATGTCCTCTTTACAAAGAGTGTAAAGAAGAGGAATGTCCGTACTTTGAAAACGAAGATTGTACGTATTATATTAAGAAAGAGCAGGAGACTGAATAGTCTTTTGCTCTTTTGATGAATTTTGTAAGTTTGTTTTATAAGTATCACAAGTAATACCTTTTATAATAGGAGAATTAATTATTTGACTTTTCTCTTTGCTAATAAACATTAACTCCAATTTACTCCCCATGATGTTACCTCCTCGAAAGTTATTTCTGGGAATATTTTCTGAACAACAGAAAAAGTAGTTAGTTTGACTTTTGCTTCATTTGTTTCTTGAAAATAGTAATGCACTAATTCTTCAATAAATGCGAATAGCTGCATGTGTTGATTGTTAGATGTAATTAATCGTTCCATGGAGTATACTAAAAAAGACATACATCTTCCATAAGTGGTTGCTTCATTTTCGGTGACAGAAAAACTGCCATCTTTTGTAAATATTAAACTTACAGGAAATAATTTAGTAGGATCAATATTTTTTTCATATAAGTGTTTGCTTAAGGATTCTAATCCTTTAGTAAACAAATTGGCCAGTTCCTCTGGCATTTCATAAGTTGCATTCATAAATAAGCATCCGTCAAAATATGGCGGAGCAATTGGTGCATAAGTTCTGATAGAATTATTTATTATCATAGTTTTACCCTCCTATGTGAAATATAGCATAGAAGAATAATAAAGTAAAGATTTGTGCTTACATCACCTTTGCATATAAGGTAAGATTGCTTACGAGAGTAAGATGTATTTACCCTTTAATTTATTCGGCGTAAGCTGCCTAACAGTCCTGACTATTCCTTCTTGATCCGTAGACCAAGTTCCCATTATAGTCGATGAACGTTCTTCTCTATAAAATAAAGAAGCTTCGCTGCAGACCACCCATATATATACATTGTTACTATACCTATTACATTACTGTAATTGGGGAGTAGTATATACTTCGGTTCACCCTGAATGCCAAATTAAAAGCATTTCTCTATTCCTTCGAATAAAGACAGTTTCGGTTGTTTACTTAGTAACCCCTTTCTCATATGAGATCGTTCCGTGTCACCACCAGGTTACATGGGGCGTTTTCTAAAGGACCAACTGATAATTTGTCCCACCCCAGTTCATAGCATGGCTAACAAGCATACCGCCGACTCCGGCTAAGGATTTATTAAGTCCCAAACCATTTAAGAGCCCTACAGCGCCGTTACCAATATCAAGCAATCCTTTAAAAGTATTAGTACTACCTTCTGATTGCCATAACTGTGACCAAGATTCTTTAATTTTAGTTGTTTTTGCTTCGATAGAATCAAGGTATGTATTAAGCTCGTTCTGAGCTGAACCTTGATAGTTGTTTGTTGCTTGATTATACACATCCTCAAGCATATCTTTATTATTCAAGAGGGATGCTAATGCATTCGCACGATTTTTCTGTATTATTTAGATAATGTCGCAACCATTATCTATGTTATTTTGTATTTATTTATGCTGTTAATTTATTACTGTACTTAGTAATAAAAGATTCCCATTGTTCTTCTGTATTGCCACCGGAGCCATACAACTGATGAAAAAGATCATGTATATCTTTCTTATGCATACACCTAACGGATATTTATTATGGATGCATTGAAATATATCAAGCATAGAAGATAACTCTTCAAAAGAATAATCAGATAGATTAGTAGATTTTAACAAATTCTGTTCATCCATTTTTTCAAAGGCTTCTTGTAGTATTTTATTAAAACCATATTTATGATGGATTATAAAATCTTTACTACCAGTTAATATACATTGATAATTGCATGCTTTCATTGAGGCATTCTTCCAATCTTGTATATGACCACGAAAGAATTTACTTAAATTATCATATCCAGAATAATCTTTGTTCAAATAATATATTCCTAATTTCCTTCTTTGTTCTTGTATACCAGATAAAGGTTTATCCAATGCCTCAGATAATTCAATATCAGTCATTGTTTTATAGTTATCAATAATAAACTGTTTTTGATCATCACTATACTTTTCTTGTAAGTAATTATATGATTTAATTCCTAATTTCCGTCCCATATTAACAATTGAATTATATGTACGGTTTGGCAGTAGTTTTTTAAATTCATCATAAGGAACAGAAGAGTAATATCTTTTAAAAATGTCTATTTCTTTATCCGTCCATTCTCTACTTTGAGTTAAATTTAACTTAATAGCCTTTGTACCAATGCTTCTAACTGTATGAGTATCTGTCAACATTTTTTGAATTTCTTTTAAAGGTTTGCCGTAATTTTCTTTTAATATTTTAACATCTTGTTCGGACCAAAAATAATTCTCTTTTCTTTCTTTGCGGTTACTGGCAATTCTATATACCTGATTTTTAGTTAATTCTGGATATTTTTCTTGAACTTTAGAAATTCCATTATCCTTATAGATTTTACAAATATCTTGTAGTTGTTCTTCAGTATAACGGTCTAATAATCCAACACGTTTCTTAACTCTATCTTTTAAGTATTTGCTTACAGTATCGGCAGACAAACCAATTATCTTTCCTATTTCTGTAAAATTATTTCCATCATTGTATAAATCAACCATTTGTTGAATTTTTTCTTCAGTTAATTTCTTCACTCTATATTTTCCTCTCTATTTTTGACTATAAAAAAGCGCCAGACTATTAAATAGCTCTGACGTTTTCTTGTATTTATATATTGTAATTTTTTCTTCAGTTACTTTTACGAAAGTGTACTTTATTCCATGGTTTGATAACCATTTAACTTCGTCCATTAACTGAGTTGCATATTCTTTATCTATTTTCATAAAATGCCTCTATATACAAAATAACATCTTATATTTTTATATAAGCATAGACTATGTTTTAAATCCCGGAGGGACTCATACCTTTTCGATTTAAGGGGTTCTCACCCACGCCATTTGCGATTGCGCCCTACGATTATTGCTATAGATATTCAGGATTTCCACCTTTATTCTCTCGTCTATAGCTCGACAAGAATCTAGTCGTTGAACGTTTACCCTCGACTCAGGTACCGTATGATCTACGGGATACGTTAGGGTACTTCGCTGCAAACAAGCCATTTATCTTTACGTTTTTAAACCTTCATAATCTAGTTTCCTGATTATTGTGGTGTAAAGCTTTAAGCTGCCCTTGCAATTAAATATGTTCTTAAATATATATTGCTATATATTTCAGGCAAAAATTCACCTGCAAGATCTTCAAGAATTTTACTCTGCCTATTGGTTCCTTCTTCAATATCAGCTTGACCAATTTCTTTCCATCTGCCAGCCAAATCAAGTAAAAATGTAAAGTCATCTTTTACTCTTCCAGTAGCATCAGTGAGAGAAATGCCAGCCTTACCGTTAACGGCAGTTAAAGATTTAATCTCTGATTCAAGTTTAGGAACAGTATCAATAAGACCTTCTATATCTTCACCTTCCGCTGATAGAGTTTCAGCATCAACACCATGCATACGCATAGAAACAGTACGAGCAGCACGAGCAGCCTGACTTACATCTTGTATGGAACTATTGTAGGCCGTAATCAATGCCATAGACTGTTCAATGTTATTACCCCCAACTTCAAGAGCTGAACCAGATATCTGTAAACCTTTTGCTAAGTCTGATGTACTGATTGAGAAATTGTTTCCTATTTGATTAAGCTGATCAATAAGTTTCATAGAATCATCAGGTTTATAGTTATAAGCCTGCATGATACCTACCATAGCATCAGTTGCTTCATTAATATCTGCAAACTCAGATACATTTTTAAGAATACCTGTATTCTTAGCCATAGTCTGAGAATCTTTAAGACTATGACCTAATCTACTCCAATCAGCAGCACTACTAGTAATCTGAGTGGTTGTACTACCAATGTCTTTGGCATCAGTTCTAGCCTGAGTAGTAAAGTCTCTATATTCTTGTTTTGTACCATCTGATGTTTTCTTAAGTTCAGTCATCGCTGAATCTAATTCTTTTATTGATTCGACACCGGATCTGACACCCGTTGTTAATGCTTGGAATCCAAAATTACTTACAAGATACTGGCTAAGACTACGGAACTTTTGTCCCATTTCAGAAATATAACTAGATAAAGGTTTTACACTTTGAGTAACTTTAGTAAGAGATTGGTCAATATTACCTGGACCATTTTTATATGCTAATTGATATTTTTCAAATACACCAGACCCTCTATCAATAGTAGCATACATTTTACCTTGTGCTGCATTAAACTCTGTTGTGTATTTGCTTCCTTTTGCCAGATCTGCTGACATTTGTTCCATCTTAAGACGGACCTTATCAGATGCTGGATCTAAATCTGTACCAATATATTCTGAACGGCTATATCTATTTGGAGTACGTGAGAAAAACTGATTAGTATTACCGAGATATCTAGCTTGACGATTGGCTTCAGAGCGAAGAGCAGCAAAACGTACTTGCTCAGTGTCTCTTTCGTCTCCAGTAAGAGTCGCAAGACTATCACGAGATTTTTTTAATTGCTCATATGTATCATTAAAAGATTTTAATCTTTCATCATAACCTTGTCCTAGAGTTTTATCTAATGGTTTACCATTGTTAGGATTATATACTTGAGCCATTTTATTGAATGTCTTCTGTTTTTCACCCAAATTAGTGATAACTTTGTCATATTCTGAAGCACTCTGAGTCATTGCTTTGTATGCTTCTTGATTCTTAGCCTGTGCTCCTCGAATGTCAGATGCAGAAGTAACCCAATCAGAAGCAGTACCTTGATTTTGTATCTGTCTAGCCAGCTGAGAATTTCTATGTCCTATAGTTCTCTTTGACTGTTTATAAGTACTTTCATCAATAATCCCACTTACATACTGTTCCTGTAGGGTTCCTATTGTCTTCATATTTCTCTTAATTTCAGCTTGAGCTTGTCTAAGAGTAATGCCTGTAGATCTTGCAGTATTAGAAGAACTAGTAGTTTCTCCAACAACTATTTTACCGTCTTTAGTTTTTATATTGTCTCCAACAGTAAGCTTAATAGAGCCCATGTTTTTAGCTGTAGATTTTATTTCATTAAGTTTGGCTAAAAGTCCATCAAGCTCCCCCATAATACCTTGATTTACAGAAAGTTTTACTTCTCCTAGATCAAGTTTGCCCTGATACTTTGACAGCTTACTGGCTGTATTAGCCATAGATTTTAAAGCTTTTTCGGGATCGACCATCTGTTCTACAAGATTAGATCCTTTAATAACAGGAGTATTTTTAGCGGCTTTGGCAGTTGCTTTACTTATTGTTTTTACCGCTGTCTGTGCATTTTTAGTTAACTGTTTAGTATTACCTAATTCCACACCTAGTTTAATGTGCTTCTCTTTTAAAGAATTAATTCGTGTTTCTAATGTATTTAGCGCACTGTCTTCAACTTCTACACCAACGTTTATTATATAATCAGCCATTTTCTCACCTCACTTTATAAACCAACAGAATGTAATCCGCTGATAACGAATTTTGTTGCTTGCCCTTTGGCATGCATTTTTCTAGCACGAAAATATTGTTCCCAATAATTTCTGATAGGAGTTATTGTTTTACGAAATCCATGATTACCTGTTTCAAATCCCCAAGAAAAAACTATTTCTGGATCACCTTCCAATGGTTCCCATATGCCATGTCCTCCAGACATATGGCTTGAATCAAATCGTGCTCTAAGCTCTGCACTTCGACTATAAGCAAAGCCTGTAATTGTATGAATATTTTTTAAATCATAAAGTCTATAACCATCCGCCCAAGAGGAATAGTCATTATAATATTTTTCTTCTGACTGTTGTGCATCTCTTTCCATCTTAGGCTTGTAGTCATTAACAAACTGCTGTAAACCAATAGTTATTCCCTGGTCAATCAGCTTTCTTAACTGTGGAATTGTCCCCATCTTTTACATCAGCCAACTTTCGTAAATAATCTAACTGTTCCGGAGTAGCTTCTTTAAAAACATTTTCTAATATTCCAAATAATGCACTTAATCTATTAGACATAGAGTTAGTAAATGAAATACGAGCAGAAAGTGTTTCTTCAAACATAGCGACCATATCTCCATAATCAACACCAATCATTTCAATAATTTTATCTAAAAGACCAGAAGATACTAAGGCATCATAAGCATCAAGACCTTCTTCGTCTTCGTAGGTGAGATTAGTATAGATAACCACACATGTCAGAGAAAAGTTTAAATGCTTATTCATTGGTTCGTATGTAAGAAGAGAAGTATCATATTCAATAATACTTTCAATAACTGTATCTATAAGTGCTCGTTTAGTAGCAAACGGCACATAATTTTCAACTTCAAGTTTTTCTAAAGCCCCTACTGGGTTCTCTTTATATTCTTTTACAAATTCTAAAATATTAATTTCCATCCTTTTTTCCCTCTTTCTTCCTTGCTCTTTTTAAAGCTTCATTTTCATCCCAATCGATCCAACCAGTAGACTTAGTATGAGTGATCCATACATAGTCCAAATCAGGATAGATATAATACATCAGTTTCCGTTTAATCTTGGCAGAAGGATCAACCATTCCACCTTTAGTGTCGTAGACACGTTCGCTTCCATCTGAGTATTTGACCCAAAAGTCAGCAACATAATCTATTGCACGTATAGTCTTTCCATTATGCCTGAAAGACGGTTGCAATTTATATTTTTTTGTAATTCATAATCTACAATTTCACCAGAGTCCAATCCAGCGCATATGATGTCTTCATAAAATCTTTTCTCTAATAGAGAATCGAAACATACTTCTTTTTCTGTTTTTCTATCTATAACAGTACGATTCTGTTTACCTTTAGTAGTTTGATCGACACCATATTTAGATCTTTTTTTATAGTTCCTCACGTTATCACTCCAAAGTATGATTTTGATATTCTTTGTAATACGGATAACTTTCTTTCTTATCAAACACCATTACAATCACATCAGGACTATAATAAACATCTAAAGGCTTTAGCCCATGCTTTAAATAAAGTTTCATTTGCTGTGGGTCTATAATTCTCACTGCCTGAACCGGATCATAAGGAACTCCTTTTAAGTTAGGTATTACAATCTCCATTTAATTCCTCCGAAAAAAATAAGGGGAAACTGCAAAAATAGTGCGGCTTTCCCCTCAATAAAATATTTAATTTTCCGTCACTATTTTTTTAGTTTTTGCTTTAGGCTGTTCTTCTTTCATAATTTCATTTACTTTATCCTGAATAGGTTTAGTAAATCTTGTTTTATGAGTAACAGCATCAGCCAATTCTTTTTTTGCATCCTCTTTGGTCACATCACCAGTATTGTATTTAGCAATAATGTTATATACTTTTCTACATTCTTCTGTATGAAAAGCTACCATCCAAACAGGTTTATCTGCATCTTTAGTACACTTAGGACAATACTCATAAGTAGTGCCACAAGTTACACAAATTCTTGGTTTTGATTTCATTGAGTATTCCTCCTTTGCCTTATTAGAAATGCCCCGGATTCGTCCGGGGCATAACAATTCAAGGATTATTCCTCTACATCATCCTCTGTCATTACAATGTAATACAGTGGAGAACCTGTCTGACAATAATCTCTCTGAGCTACACCAGAGAATGTAATTGTACTATCTGTTTCAAGTGTCAGATCGCAATCTGGTGATACCTGGAAACTTGGGAATACGATATAAGCTGCACGAACTACATCTACAGAACATGTGTCTGCAACGAGAACTTTCATTGTAATAGAAGAAGTAGTCGGGAACTTATCAGACTCATTAGTAACCTTAACACCGTTTTCTGTTTCATACTCGTATTTAGCAATAAGAGTACCTGTTACTCCAGTTGGAAGAGTGATTTTTCCACTGTCCTCAGCATATACAAATTCAGTTGCAGATGGAGCAGCAGTAGTAGAAGCAGTATAAGCTTTTCCTAATGTGCCGTTTGCTTCCAGAGCATAAAGCTTTGTAAGTGGAGCTTTCGGTTTCAGCTTTTCAGGAATTGTATATTCCTTAATGCCAGTTGTATCAATATGTAAGATTTTTGGTGCAAGAATCTTAGATTCTTTTGAAGCAATAATCTTATCTGTGCCAAATGTCTGAGACAGCATAGAGAATGAAAGTAAGTTACAATCAGCAGATACTTCTACAGATTTGGATGTATAGAATCTCTTAATCAGTACACCAAGAGCATCTGTTTTATCTTTACTTTCAGAAGTTGTATTAATAGAAACATTAGATAAATTGTTTAACAGATAGAGTAAATCTCCATCGCTATTTTCACCAACAATTTCTAAGACTCTATCAATAACCAGAGAATCAAAATTTGCCATAATATTTTCCTCCTTGATTTATTATTCGGTTTTAGTGACTCGTACATTGCTCGAAGAGGAGTACTCATTAGATAAGTCACGCAACCAATTTAATTGTTTAAGTAGATTTGGATTCTTAGACATATCAACCATTCCGCTGTACATTCCTGCAGAGATGGAGGCAGCAGTATTAATGGCCTGAATCCTTTGAACAGAATCTAAAAATGCATAGATTCCAAGACTTTTAAGACTGTTAATGTCATATTTAAAACCAGGACTATTTACCATAGATGAAATTAAAGGCAATAAAAAAGAACCCGGAGAGGTTCTTGAGAAGTTTCTTTTACTCTTTGAATTTTTTTTCTTCTATCTTCATCTACTAATAGCTGTAAGGTTTCTTTGTTTGCGGCTCGTTCACGCTTAGGATGAATATTGTGCATCTCACGAATGAAAGATATCATTTCTATGTATATATCACGAGTAATTATTAATTCAGTATTTTCATCACAAAGCATTATATTATGAGTTTCCGGATCGACTAAAGGTGTCATATCTTTCAATGAAATAGTATCACCTAAAAGAAGACAGGTATCTTCAACACCTATATCACGAGTAAGAAGTATGAATAAATCAAAATCATCCAACTTACTATAGTTATAACCAAGATCCCACAACTCAGACTTATAATCAGAAGGTATAGAACATATTTTATAAACTACATTAAAATAATGATTTTCTCCATATTTAGCTATATCAAGAATAGAAGGTTGATAAATAGTAATCTGATCATTAATTTTAAGATTCTCACCTAAATAAATGAGAAGTTTATCCATAATAATCACGACCTAACTTATCTAAGCGATTACTCTTAAGCCTATTTTGAATATCATTCGGAGCAGTCTGTTCAAAATACATATTCCTATAGTAATAACCATTTTCAGCCACTTTGCCAGAATCATATGTTTTTATTAACTGCGTACCTAATATGTTTGACCATTGAAATCTTTCTTTAACTAAAGCTGCTAGTAAATCCTGTCGATCAATACCCCAAATAGTACTGACATCATCCTGGTGAGCTATAGTTCTAAAAATAATTTGTTTAGAAACCATAATATTATTTGAGTATACAATTTCAGTGTCATTTACTTCAAAACAAATAAAGTTTTTGACTTTACTTTGTGCATCTGGAATCTTTAAAAAAGAATAAATATTTACATTATAATAATCTTCCGGACATGCATTAACTGCTTGAAGTTCTTTATTATTTAAGATTTCAATAATATCTGAATCTTTGTATAAATCCTCTAAGATTTTTCTCTTATCATAAGAAATACTGTCAAATCCCTGTTCATTTCTACAAGAAAATAATCTATCAATACGCTCTTGATTCATCGCATCACCTCCAATTCAATAGAAGATGGTTGCTTATTTGGAAGAGTAGCAATAATCTTTATTACTTTTCCTAAATTATTATAATTTAACAAAGCTTTGATACTTAACGTATTCTTACCTTCAGAGATTTCAAAGTCATTAGATAATTCTTCTACAGATAATTTGTTTCCATTGAACTCATAAGACCAAATGACAGATTTATCTTTAATATCACTCGCAACTGAAATAGTTCTTTTAGAGCCTCCAACACGTAAAGCTCTATTAGTACCTGAACATGATAAAACAATGTCCTCTATTTCTGGCTCTTGAGGAATAACCGGAGAGTCATAATAGTCACATATTTTTAATTCAACATTATCTGTAACTTTATTGAAATGATCCTGTTTAAGCGTTACTTTAGTTACTCCGCATGGGAACGTATCTTCTAGTTTTGACACTTCAAAAACTAAAGGCCTAATCATAGAATCACTCAACATGAAACGATCATTATAATCAATTGTTTGCGTAGTTGGAGTAGTAGGGACAATAAACTGTGACTGATTATCTACTGATGTAAAGAAACCATCGCTCCATACGCCACTGTTGTAGTTGTTGCGGTTTCTTAATACACCAAAACAACTATAAATTTGTTTATTCTTTATCCATTTAAACATCCAATTACATTTAAGAATGTTATATCTTATGAAAGAGTTTTTATCATTTTTCCCTAAAATAAGCCATAGCTCATGAACACCTGTGTTCTTATCCGGTATTTCAAGATAAAAACCAAAACGTTCAATACTATCTTGGTCCATATATTTCTTTTCAGGGAAATAGCCAGGTCTGAATTGAGCCAGATACTCAACCTGGTCCTTATTGATTGTATAGGTTTGAGAATACTGATATTTGATTTCAACATCTTCTAAGTATTCCATAGTCCTAGAATATAGCTTACATTGTCTGTAACCTAAGTCATTGGTGAAAGTTTTCTGCATAATTTCGTCTGACTGAGTACGAATACTGTCTGATACAGTATTACCGCATAAAGCCATTCTTTTTTTGAAAATATCACTCATGTTATCACCTATTTTATCTATGATAGAATGAGCATCAAAAATTATTTTTCTATATTTTTGATGGTTGAAATTAGGATTATTAAATTCAAGTTTGGCGCATTCTATTGTATTAGCCAAATCAATTATATATGGTGATGGGATTAATTCAGCTAATGCTGCAATATATAATTGCAAGTTATTAAAATAATTGTCAAGTTTTGGATAAGAGTTTTCTTGATAGATTAAAAGCCAATGAATTTTATTATGTAGTAATTCTATATAATCAGAGAACTGATTGTCATTAAAAGTTCCATATTTATACTTCATTCTGATCACCATCCAGATAAGAATTACTTCTGGAAGAGTGATTCCTAAAATATTTTCTGGCTTCCTTTTTATATTTCTTTTGAATGCTCATAATATAATTGGCATGTTCTTTTTGGCTGGTCCATTTTTCATCTTTTGAACCATAAAACATATTAGTATGCTCTAAAGAATTCAAACGAACATCATACCAAGCAACGACCATATATAAAGCAACGACTTCTATTTCACCATTAGTAAGGGTGTCCTCGAATTCGAACAGAACATCATTTTTTTTTCGTTAAATCATGTTCTATTTTTAACTGGTCTAATTCAATCATTGCAATAGCACTATTTAGCCATTCTAAACACAATTCAGTCCAGTCATCAGACGCTAATTTTAATACTTTTATATCTTCAACTTTATTTTCAAATCGTTTAAATACTGTTTCATAAGAGGTCATAGAACACCTCCTAAATCATTTTTTCTAACTCTGTACCACAAATTTCATCTACAGCACGTACTTTCTGAATAGAATCAAATGTACCATTATCCAGTCTAGTTGCTACCTCAATTTTAATTGCTGTTTTAAGTCCCTTAGGAACTTCAGCAAGTGCTTTCTTAAACTGAGCTGGTGAGAGAGCAAGAAACTGATTAATATCAGAAGCATCATAAAGATTATCATAAAGATCTTTTACATCTTTCCATCTAGGATCCTCTAATAATTCATCATTCTCAATCTGGAAACATGGATCATAAATATATGGTGATCGGCTAGATTTAAGAGAGTACAAATCTCTATATTCTACTTCACGAACATCTCCATATCCATCCCAACGGTATAGAATATCACTTTGTTTACCAGGCATAAATAATGTTCCCTGCACTAAAGAACGACATTCAATAAGTTCGTTCTGTTCAAACTTTTTAGTAGTTTTAACAGGAGCTGTTTCCTTTGTAGTATTTTCAGTAGTAGCAACAGTTTTTGTTGCAGCTCTTCTTGTTGCCATGTTATTACTCCTTTTTAATCAGTTAAAGAGGTGGTAATTCCACCTCTTTAAATAGTTTTTTATTTAAGTGTCCAAACTCCGAAACGCTTTCCAATAATTGTGGCCACACCCATTTTAATCTGATATTCATACTCAATAGTTTTATCCATATTTGTATTTCCATCAGATACTTCTTTAATCTGAGCGTCGCCTTCATTGTAGATCTTGATAAATTTGTTATCAGCTACTGGCATAATTAGAAGTTTAGTATTATCTACTAACTTTTTACTTGTGTCATTATTAGCAAATCTCTGTGGAATTTCAACAAGACGAATACCTTCAAACATACCTAAACGGCCTGTAGTGTGTCTTTCATCTTTCATTGCATTAGATACCCAAGTAATATCTTCCATAGCAGAAAGTTTTGCAAGAGCAGATTTGGTACCCATAACAACTACTTCATCACCTGTAGCCATCTGTACATCTTCAATCAGAGTCATAAACTCATCTTTTGTAGCTGCTGCAAGTGTACCTGTCTTATTAAACTGTGTAGACGGGAGAACCTTCTCACCTGCTGCCATTACAGCCGCATATACCATATCGTTAATTTTCTTGTCAAAAGCTTCATAGATTTTCTGTACGAATCCAGCCCAGTCAATACGACCTGCCATAAACAGCTCATATTCTGCGTAAATTTTAATTCCATACCATGAGGTTCTAACAGAGAATGTCTGTCCTTCTGCCAGACGCTGTCTAATAATATCATGGTGATTACCGGAAAGCTCAGACACTGTCAGAATAACTTCATCCGGTACATAAAATTCATTAGTATCACCGTCAGCCATAGATTTGATTTCTACAAATTCATTGAAGAATGGGTTTTCTCCCCAACCAGAAACAAGCAGATTCTCTACTGTCTCTTCGATAATTTCAAATACATCAATTTTATGTCTACGAATAGCTTTTCTAAGTTCTTTTCTTGAGCAGTTTTCATCTACTCCAAGTACAGAGAACATAATCTCTCTGATTTTATTATTAGCATCTTTTGTAGATACTTTTTCTTCTCCCTTAGCTGTGTCAAACATAAGCTGGGAGTACTCTGCATAATCATTTTCAGCAAAAATATTTCTTACTTCATTACTTGAAAAATTAAGTTTCATTATGTATTCCTCCTTTCATTAACCAATTGTCAGCTTTTTGTCTGCTACAGTTACAGTTGCACCTTTAGTAGGAGTACCACTAAATCCTTCAGATGATACTTCAAACACATCACCTACATAAAGCTCATATGCTCGAACGATGTCACCATTTGCGTTATAGAAATTACTTTCATGTTTAAGAGCGGTAGTATATTCTTCGTATAACATTGGTACCTGGAGCAGTAACAGAGCATCTCCTGGTGTTTTAACTTCTACATACCAATTTCCGTTAGCTGCTTTATCCAGTACTACACCAGCAAAACCAGTAGATTCTTTAGCTTTATAAGTCTCCGGTTTGATATAATCGCCTTTTGCAACAATTGATCCGTTGTCCAGATCTTCTTCAATCTGAATGTTATAAATATGACCTGCAATAGTAGCTTTCAGCTTAGAGCTACCAGCAACAGCGTGTTTTTCAGCAGTGGCCATAAATTTCTGAAAATTAGATGCCATTTTTATTTCCTCCTTTAAATATTTTTAGGCAATAAAAAAGAGCTATTTGATAGCTCAATCCTTAAATAAACTTCCATATGGTTTCTTAGCTTTCTTAGGTTCAGTAAAACCAATAGCACTAGGTTTCTGCTGATAGTTGAAAGTGCCTTTTTCTTTAACATATTTACCTAAAATAGCATCGGCTCTTGTCTGTACTTCTTCTACACTGTAAATAGCCTGATTTTTGATCAGTTCTTTAAAATCTTCTCTATCTTTCAGTTCAGTGTAAATTTCAGCACCAAGAACAGCTTCTTTATCTTTTGATTCGTACTCATTAACTCTATTCTGAAGAGCAGCATAGTTACTTCTGAGTTCTTCTAATTCACTTTTTTCTGAAAGTGTAAGATACTCTTTAAATAATTCTGTTCTTTCATCTGAAAGAGATACTGCATCACCATCTTTTGTATAGCCCTGACGGAAAATTTTACTTTCATCCCAGTTGCTATATACAAAATGGTCATCATATGTAGCATTAATAAAATACCATTCATTATCATTTTCTTCCCAAGTAGACAGAAGAGTATATAATGCACCTCTTACATCTTCATGACTAATTTCAAAAGTAACTTCAGTATTACCATTTTCTTTTTTTGTATATCTTTTTTTATTGCTAAACTCTGAATTGTCATTTGATTCTGGATCAGCTTCCGGATCAGCAACTGGTTCTTTTACCGGTTCGTCTGGATCTTCTGTACCTTCGAATAATTCAGCAAACTTAGCCTCTAACTCTTCATCGGACATAGACTCATAATCAAAGTCAAGGTCTTCAACAGTTTTAGAGTATTTCTCTAATAATTCATTGAGTTTCAACGTTTGGTTTCCTCCTTTCGTTGGTTCTTCAATTTCAAACTTAGCAAGAGTCTCCTGCAAAGACTGAATAACCTTTAGTAATTTTTCTTCTGTATTAGTAAAAAGACTATTATTCTCTTCACTGAAATCAGCAATATCTAATCTGGCACCCTCCATACCTTCTTCAACGGGTTTCTCGGTGATAGGATCAGTGCCTAAACAAGTTACACCATTATATCTGAATTTATCTAAGTGAAGCACTTTGTCCTTAGTGTCAAAAGAGAGTTCTGAAATACTTAATTCACAACTTACTTTACTTCCTTGTTTACGCTGAATAATTTCACATGCTGGAGCACAATAATCGTTATAAATTACCGCATCGGCAATAACATATGTTTTATCATGTTCTTTATCATACTCAAGATGATATCCTTCAGGATTGACAAAAACACCAATAGGTTGCTCAATGTATGTAATGTTTCCTTCATCATCAAATTCCATAGCATGAGAAGTAAAATCAGTAGTTCCATCAGATAAAGTGGTAATAGCGGCCAGAACTGGTCTATAGTGTAAAGACGGTAAAGCTTCTAACTGAGCTTCTTCAGATATATAAGATTTATTTCTATTTTCATATAAATGATTTACTTTGAATTTAGTTCGTAAAAAACCATCATCTTCATCAGAATCTTCTAATTCAAATTTTGCCGGAACCTGAACTGCAATATTATATCCAGACTCTTTGGCACTGAATACAGTTGTCTGATTCCTCTGTTCAAAAAAAGAATAGAGATCATCTAATGTAAGTACTTTTTTCTTCATGTCAGCCTCCTTTCTATTGTGTATTTTTATCCTCATAGAAGAGGAGTACTAACTTGCACAATAAATATCGGTATAAGTTAGCTTGTTTATATCTATATTTACATTTGCAAAAGAAAGAGATGAACAATTTGCAATGTATAGATACCTTTAGTATAGCCGACCTGAGGAAAGCCAATAGATTTTAAAATATTTGCTGTTTCCTGGTCAGCAGTTCGGATAAAATGTTTGTTCATCTATTATCCCTCCTGTTCACTGGACTTTTCTGATTCTCTACTTTTTTCACCTTCATCTGTAAGGTTGTCGGATTGAGGTCTTCCACCTTTTGTATCATCTGTTTTACCATCAATAACTTGCTGTGAGGCAGATCCACTCAATGTGAAAGAAGTACTAAAAGGAATCCATGTTTCGTGAAGTTTTAGAACAGTATTCTCAAGATAATCCATAGATAAAGCTTCAAGAGGTGAGATACCATCAAGAGCAGCAACGGCTAGCTTTACTGGCACACCTCGTTCTCCAGATTTCATAAGTTCTTCTTTTTTAGAAGCTTTTGTGTAAGGAGATACCTCAAAATATTTTACTCTAGCATGATCATCACCAATAGCAAAAGTAAGATATCTATTAACTCGTTCTTCTATCTGTGGAAGGACAGTTTTAATAGCCATCATTGTGTCACAAAGAATAGCAGCAGTAAAAGCTGTCGTACCTGAGACTTTGTCATTATCAAGAATCTGTGCACCACCAGAATTTTTAAATAAATTCGAAGTAGCAGTGGCAATTCTATTAACATCTTGAGTCTGGTCACCTTGAAACTCTATAGGTTCAATTTTAAGAGGGGAGATAGCTGCAGATACACAATCTGGGAGAGATTCAACTAGTCTATTATAATATTCAATGGCTGTGTCAATATCTACTGAGAAATCATCTGGTTCGTCAGAGTTAGTAAGTGTTTCTAATCTTGCAACCAGAAGTTTATAGATTGATAAGTCATCTTTTACCGACTGAATACTTTGGAGATCAATAAGATCAATAAGTGGTTCGAACAAACCAGAAAGAGGTGGCATATTAAGCGTTGGATCATCAATGTTAACTTTAATTACAAAAGTTCTTTCTGGATCCAACTCTTGCCAACGAAGAGTATTGTCACTTTGAAAGGAATTGTATTTAGAATTAAATTCAGAATCCCAGTATTCTAAGTCGGCAGTATGACTTCTGAAATAACTGAAATCAAAGGCACAATTAAGAGTGCCATCATAATTGACAGAAGATACTTTACAATAATCTCCATCAAGAGGGTAAATGAAGAATCCAGAATCATCTTCATATGTATAACCATAAAATGTATCTTCACGCCATGCAATCAATAGGCATTTTAAAATCTCTGACTGCATATTCATCTTATCAAGTTGTACTAAAGTATTAAAATAACTAGTCTTTATTTTTTCATCGTCATGCGCATCCTCAGTAAAATCTATCTGAGGTATAACATTAAGAGCTGTTAAATCTACCATTTCTGCCTGATAGGAGATAAGTCTTCTGTAATTATGAGAAACTCTATATAAGAATCTGCTCAAATTACGAAGGTTAGATTCATTGGTTTTAGGGTTTTGCATATATTGACGTAATTTATCTTTACTAAATACAGTAAATGTTCTTGTTTCTGTTTTAGTTAAATCAATAAGCTGTACGGCTTGCTTTACTTGAGCGAATTTTTCTTGTAATGCCTGTTGTTTAAGAGCATAATTTTTTATCTCTTGAGTTGTTTTTTCCTCTTTAATAGCCAATGTCTCACCTCCTAACTAAACATTTTTCTTACTACACCTTTACGAATAGGCATAGCAGCAGCTATATTTTCTTTTTTGGGACGTTTCTTATTTTTAATATGTTCTCTACGAAGTTCTGAAAGTCCATAACAGAGCATTGAGAAACAATACGAACGATCATCATGCAATTTGTTTTGCTTCTCTGTAGACAGTTCAAAGCCATCTTTACCAGATTCTCGTTTCTTTCGTACCATATTAACCATTTCCTCCTTTAGTGAGTCGATCTGTACTAGACCAAGTTCCTCATCAGGAGATAGTTTATAAATTTTAGTTGAGGCCAAATTTCTTTCTTGAAGTTCTTCTTCAACTAAACGATCTAATTCACCTTTAGACATAGATTTATCTTTATACTTAGCAATTAAATCTTTTTTTGCTTTTGCCATTTCTTTTTCGTCTATATCTAGCATTGTTAAATATCCTTTATTATCATACTCAGCAGTGAAATCTATGAGATCAAGTCTCATCATTTCAATAGCAGCTTCATAGATAATAGATTTATACATAGTAGGCGGTAATAATTTAATTTTATCTACAGCATTAGGAAATTTTTTGACATAATCAGACGACTGTTCTTTATCTATAAGACCTCTATGTAAATATTTCTGTTCACCTTCATGTCCTTCTTCATACCAATCTTCCATAAGATAATCTGCAATATTAACACCGGCACCACCAGAACCAGCATCTATAAAGATATTACTTATGTTTGTATAGTCATCGACTCCATCACCGTTATAGTCAAGAATCAGTTGTTTCAGTTTCTTGACCTGTTCAGGTGTACGCATAGGAGTTTTATTCTTTTTACTAAGATCCATAAAATTAATACCATTAGCAATACGCATTCTCCAATTGTCTGAAGAATCTTTATAATATTCTCCAACAAGGACAAAAGAGTTATCCATAGATCTAGCTGGATCATATGCTAAGGCAAAAAGTCTGTCTTTTGTATCATTAAACATAATTGGGGGACGGATAGTAGAATTTTTTACTATCATAGAACGTTTGAAGATGGCATCTGCACCGCCATCAGAAGTGAATATATTGTAATACTCACGAAGAGCTTTTTCTTTATTTTCACGCATTGCATTGTCAACCTTTTCTTTGGTTAACAGAGATGCTGGATAAATCTTACCTCTATATGTAGCATTAAACATAATTTCACAGTTGATATCTGCTACAAAATGGTCTTTGGAACCCCAGATCATAGCTTTACTGTATTCTTTATACTTTTTATAAAAGTAAGAATCAGTAGTGCTGGCGCTTGAAGTGTAGAGTAATTGGTTAGGCAATTCTTTAGGAAGAGTAGTTACATTTACACTTCCACCCATTTTAAAGTTCTTATCCTGAGCTGTATATGGTTCAATAACCTGAAATACTTCTTCGTCCAGGAAACCAGATTCATCAAAACAAACTGCTTCCGCACGTTTTCCTCTTTTCGCGTTGACGTTACTGTTAAGTGTTTTAACAAAGCTACCATTATACAATCTATAAGTAAAACCTGCAGGATTTCTTATAAAACCATCATTATTGGTCATATTAATGACAACTTCATTCCTGAATACATCAGTTAATCCAGTGAATGACTCAATTTCATTTTTAGCGATAGATACAATCTTTTCAAAAGTTTCTATGGATTGGTCACTGGTGCCAGCGCATATATAACATCTACAATTATTAAGAAGCATACCTCTTGTCATGTAATATAATGCAAGCAATGTCGATTTTCCATAATTTCTGGTACATAACCATAGAGCATACATCTTATCCCAAGAATTCATAAATGTATAGGTCTGCACATCAAGAAGGTCAACGCCTATGAATCTTTCCATAAATTTGGTTGGATTTCTTAATCCCCATTGTTTAATTTCAGAAAGTTTCTGCATTCCTTCCATTTTTCGTTGAGAAATGATTTCTTCTGTAGGCTTAACAAAAATAGTAGGTGTATCTGGAACCCATATACCAGAATCAGTCTGTTTCATTCCACAATCACCTCATCATTTTCATCAATCAATTTCTTATCTCTGAGGAAATTTTTAGATCATCGTTCTCTCTACGAAGAATACGTGCTTCTTCAACCGCAGCATCACATTTATTTTCTAATTCCAACACCTTCTGACGTTGGGTAGATATCATTTCAGTATAGTCATTTTCATCTAAAGCCAACTGTTTCATGATTGCAGCAGTACTGGCTTCCGCAACCTGAAGCATACCTTGAGAAGTTCCTATATCAAAAGCATTTACTTCCTGTTCACGAAGCTTCATTTCCTTAAGCTCTTTTACTTTCCCGGTCCAGGTATTAGCACCTTTAGTATTATGATTGCTATGCTTAATACTAATTCCATTATCACGAGCCAAATCAAGAGTAGTTTTCATAATGTCTTTTTTAGTGGCTTCGAGAGCTTTGATAGTAGCAGAATTTTTTATAATAGATTCTGGAGTTTTCTGCAGAGCATTAATTACAGTATTGATTTTTTCAGATTGGTTAAGACTATGTACAATCTCTACACAGGCACCTAACTTCAATTCATCGTCTTGCGTACTTTCATCGAGGAAACCTACTAATTTTCCATACATTAATGGTTTATCTGCATCAGCAGCAGATTCGAATGGATCATAACCAAGAGCTGAAATAACAGTTCTTTTATTGGTTTTATACATTTTTTTTACTTCATCAGAGTTATCTACAGACCCAATAGACGGTAGAAGAGTAGAACTATTGCCACAATCACCATCTTTCCAAGTTAATGTATTATATTGTGGCATAGATATATTTTTTATATAACTAGTCCAGGTATTATTTTTGGGCCGACCAGACATAGTGTTAGCAGCTTCAAGAATAGATTCATCATAAAGCTTTTGAAAGAAAGGTTTGTCTAAATATCTGAGCGCTAACTGGACACTCTGTTCATCAGGGGCTTTCTTATTGCCTTTTAAATCTTCAGAATATGCCAACTTTGCTGCACACATTTTACATATTCTTGTCACACCAGTAGTACATAGAGGATCTGTACTTTTATAAAAGTCGGAAGCATCTTTCAGCTTTCCACACATATTACATGTAAATTTAGTACGCCCTACTTCATAGAGAGCTTCATCAATAGCACGATCAATAACTTTTTGAGCAGGTGCTTTAGGTTTTGCTCTTGGTACAGGCTTTTTTTCAACTTCTTGTGCCACTAGAGCACCTCCTTTTTATCCAATTAAAAAAGATACCGAAGTATCTTAGTAATAGCAGGTATGGGAGTTGAACCCATCTACAAGCCCTATGAAAGCTCCGAGGAACCGATCCTACGTAACCTGCGGTATTTGTAGACTCAAAAGGCTCATTATCTGTTGCAATCAGAGACAAAACCTTCTAATAAACCTAATCCATGCGTATACACATCTCATAGTAAAACTTATCTACTTGTTTTATGGAATTTTGATTTAATTTGTCAACCTCATGGGAGAAGAGTGATTCGAACACTCAAAGCAATTGCAACGGTTTTACAGACCGCCGTAGATCTCCATCTCTACCGTTCTCCCGGACGTTGCGTTAGGGATTCGAACCCCAGAGGCTTTTACACCCAGACAGTTTTCAAGACTGCACCCTCGACCTACCGGACACGCAACATTAATCTGTCTTTCCAGATTGTTAGGCCGCTCCGCAGCCATTTCCTAATTATAAGTAAAAGGCAGGAGAGTAGTCCTGCCTTTCAACCGGAATCAATCCGGTTATCTTTATATTCATGATATGCTACAATCACATAACCAAGAGTTACATGGTAGGATTTTCACCTACGAATTCCCACAGGAGGTGGGCTGTAATCTACATATCTTGTAACGCAAAGCAGAGTAATCGAAACTCAATCCTGTCGGATCACACGACTTAGCAGGTCGGTTCCACACCTTGTGAATTTACTTTGCAGAATAGGAGGGGGGAGTTCCAGTTCTCCCCAAAGAAACAACTATACGGAAAATGACATTTGAGATTACCCACAACTCTCAAATATACAAACATCCGGTACGGGAATTGAACCCATGTTACTGCATTGAAAGCGCAGTGTCTTAACCGCTAGACTAACCGGACAAATCGCCAACCTGGAATTCACCAGGTCAGCAATTTAATATTTATTTCACTGCATCTTTTAATGCTTTTCCGGCTTTGAATTTAGGTGCAAGATGAGCTTCTGTCATCATAGTTTCTCCCGTCTGCGGATTACGACACTCTCTAGCAGCTCTTTCAACAACTGAGAAAGAACCGAATCCTGTGAATGCTACTTTTCCTCCGCTTGCCAGTTCATTAGTGATAACCTGAAGAAATGCGTCAACCATTGCTCCAGTATCTTTCTTTGTGATTCCTGTTGTTTCTGCTACTTTTGTAATAACTTCTGCTTTTGTCATAATAATTATTTCTCCTTTTATTCTTTATTATTTACTACGGCATATCTAAATTTATAGCCGTGAGTTTGTTTTAGTTTTCCTTTACACACCTTGCTTATAGAAGATGGATCTAAATTTAATTCTTTAGCTGCTTGACTAATACTTTCATAATTATTGATAATTTCTCCAGAAGAGGAGATTCGATCTATAGATTTTAGGGTAGAATCTTTATAATCCTTTCTTTGATGTAATCTATAAGAAATAATTTCATCAGTGGTCATATCCTTAATGTCATTGAAATACATAAAAATATATCCATGACATGTATTGTTTTTCCCTGATGCAGTTTTAGAAATGTTTGTGGAAGCTATGCCATTAGCTCTGGCACAGTCCTGTACGCTTACATAATACTCTAACACTTCATAGTTAGTATCTAACTTTATAATAGGTACAGTTTCGTCTACACCATTAGAAAGCATTCCAAAATTTTTAGGAATACAGTTTCTATTATAAGCTTTGTAACCTACCAAGCCTGATCCACCAAGAGTCATATTATACCCATAATTATATGTATCTAATGTAGCTATCCAATAAATTTCTTTAATATCTAACTCGTCAGGTTGGCATTCTTCAAGTATATAAAAATCAAAGTTCTCAACACCGTATTTATCCATTGCTCTATAAAGAAATGTATCTCTTACTAAAGAACTTGTATGTCTATGCTGAGTCCATCGTGATTTAATATCAATAGATTGACCAACATACTTTTTGTGATTTATTTTATTCTCAATGCAATATATACCACAGGACACTCAACATCAGTCCTCTACAGGGACCTCTGTTTTTTCTGTGACAGCTAAATCAAAAATACAGCCTTCAAATGTATTCTTCAGTGCATTGATAAGATCAACTACCTCGCCATCTACGTAAACAGCTCCCTGTTCATCAATTGTAGCCTTCTTGATTTTCATCTGGGTAGTAGTTGTTGTTTTAATTTCTACTCCATTCATCCTTTTCTTCCTTTCACTCTTTCCCACAATTTTAAAGCTTCTCTGTACTCTTTAATATTATCTTTCCTCCAGCGAGCACTGTAACGTGCAGAGAATTTTAAAGTAGGTTCTATTGTTTTAATTTCTCCGTCAGGCATCTTTTTCTCATGACTTGGTACTAATTTACTAAACATACCAAATCCTGTGAACAGTCGAATTTCTACATCCTTATGTTCATTTGCTGACAGGAGTAAATCATACACAGTTTCTTCTAAAGCTTCATATATTTCAGCTATATTTTCTTCTTGATAGCCTGTTTTTTCTGAAACCTTAGCAATCAATTCCTTTTTGGAATATTTCATAATATTTCATCAATAGGGCAGTCAACGCCAACAATAGTATCAACAATTCCCAATTCTTTAGCTTCTTCTGGGAACATATAATATTCTCGATCAGCAATACCGTCTAAAAAATCTTTGGTAATAGAGGTATTGGCATATACAAGTTCAGCTAATCGTTCATCACATTTATTATAAAAATTCATGATGTCATTTGCTTTTCTGGAAGTCTGCATAATACCGGTTTGTCCATCATGAATACAAATTGTACTATTAGGAAAGATATATGATTTATCACAAACCATTGGAATATAACTTGCCATACTTGCAGCCATTCCAATTATTAAGCAATAAACAGGTGTGATACTATGTTTAATACAATCAATGAGTCCCATTCCGAAGTTTACGACTCCACCTACTGAATTTAAAATAATCCAAATAGGCTTTCTTTTATCTTCAGGAACATCTTTATCTTCCTGATTATATTTCAAAATATATAAACAGATGGACTCTAATAGATTGTTATTGATTTCATCGTTAATGATTAATCTACGATTGTCATAGTTGCTTTTGATGATATCAGCAACTAATTCATCTACTCCACTTTTCATAATTGGAAAATCAAATAATTCTTCCATATGTTTCTCCTTGTAATCCTTATATTTTTAGAAGTGATCCTTTTCGAAAAGATCAGCGAAGAGTTTACTGGTTTCTGATCGCACATCTTCTCCAAGATAGATACATCCAAATTTTTCATTTCCTTTAAATTCATTGCACATTTTAATGAGAGGATTATTAATCGTTTTACTTAACAGAGATTGTTTGTAATCACCTGCAAGATAAATTTTACTGTTCTCTCCGAGTCGTGTACCAATAAGTTTAATTTGACTTTCTGATAAATCTTCTGCTTCATCACAGAGAATAACAGTGTCATTATAAGTAGTACCTTTCATAAAGAACGGTACATTAGTATCTAACACACCAGATACTTTCAAACTCTGTAATTCAAACTCTCCGCCATTAAGAGACTGAGAGAGTGGTTCAAAGAATCTCCCAACTTTATCTTCCATGTCGCCTGGAAGGAATCCGATCTCTTTACCTTCACCAGAAACTTCTCGTACACCTAAGATTTTACTATTTCTGCCTTTCTCCTTTACATTGTATAGTGCCATTTGCATAGAAAGATAAGTTTTTCCGCTGCCGTAACCACCGAGAATAGCAGCGATAGTAATATCTGGGTTATTCAAGATATCTAATGCACAACGTTGTAAGGAGTTTTTTGCTTTAATAAATTTAGAAGATGGCAGTTTTAGTGCCACAAACCCCTGACCGTCATAGCGCATTTCTTTAGTAGTGCCGTCATCGGTATTTTCAATAATGAGATATTCATTGATATGCCAAGTTGAATAATCTAGTTCAGCCATAGCCTGATTGATAGCATTAGTATCACCTTTAATTACTTTATATCCTTTATATATCTCGTTAGTAGGCTCTACGATTCCGTACACTGGCAGGTTAAAGACTTTCCTTGCAATATTTTTGCAGCACAAATCATCTGAAATGAATTCAATATCCTGAACTTTAGATAGAGTATAAGCACTAAAAACAATCCTGTTGTCTGGTCTAACTGGATCCAATTCGAAATTTAACAATTGTTTTTCCATTTCAAAATTGTAATTTACTATGGAATACCGATCATGATTCTGATCTAAAAGACGAGCTATATGTCTAGCTTTGTATTTGATATCCTCATCTTTTCGAGAGGATGTTTTGATATTTTCGATTTCTCTAAGAGTTTCATCAGAGATGAAGAATCTTTCTTTGAATGCTGCCTCCTGGAGATTCAGGAGAGCATTGGTATCATAAAATTTAGTAATAGTTAGGCACTCCTTTACAGTGATTTTGCTTTATCAGCATAGTAGTCCTCAATATATCTGTTGTTGCCTGAGGTCTTATAATATCCTACATGATATCCTTTTTTGTTAATGTAACCTTTGTGCGTGTTTCTAATGATACCTTTGTCCATTAGTTTTTCAATTTCTTTCTTAGAAATCGGTTTAATAATAATCAACTCTTTCTATAATTTATTTTTTATTAAATAGATGTTCGTAGATTTCCATACCCCTGTCATTCAGCATCCTGTAGTAAGGTTCCTGAGAAGACTCCCCATTTCTTCTCACAGTCACTCCGGAACAGACTGCGTTGTCACAGCGGAGGATATTTACTCCATCTACTTTTTTCAATGTTTTTCCACAGACAGGACATTTTCCTAAAAATTTCTGTCTGGCAAAATAAAGTCTATTGTTGTTTTTCATCCTTATACCTTCCCTTTCATATATACTCAATCAACGAAATCTCGCAAACGCGCCTGTAGAGCGCATTTGCGGAGACATTGGTTTAGTTTGATAGCGTTACATATGCCTTTTTTCTCTATGTTTAGCAACTCTTTGACGAGTTTTTTCTAAGTCAATAATATTTTGACATTCGGAACAAAGTACAGAACGATTATTTTTAGATACTGCAATAAATTCTTTACCGCAACAATCACACGTAATAAGTTTTGTTTCATCCTTGGCACTTTTATTCTGGCAATCGGTGCAATAAGGTGAACCGCCTTTAGAATATTTCACTTTATACGGCTTCCCGCAGCGTTTACACAGCTTTATCTTAGACTTCGGGCCCAAGTTCTGATACTGATAGCCCAACTCACGCATATCTGTAATTTTAAGCACCGGATCAGACTCATTATCAACAAATGTGATTCTTATATTGAAGCGAGTTATCTTTTTACTCACTTCAACCAACCCCAATTCCTTTAAGTCATAAATTATGTACGGACGATCATCTACTTTACAAGTTACTCTGGCAAGGTTGAAATATACGTCCATAGAATAATTGATCCAGTTATTATTGGTTTCTGATTTTAGATTGTTAAACTTGGCAATGACTAAAAGAGTGAATGCAAGTCTTTCCCTGGCAGGATTCTTGATTTCCTTGATGGTATCTAACTCTTTCTGCGTAATAGGTATATAATCAATGTTCAACAGATCTCTCTTCTTAGCTTTACCAATACATTTGTCTATAAATGAGTACCAGTTATTGATATCAAAATCAGAATCTACTTTGGAAGCAAATTCTTCTATACCATTATAAATTTCTTTCTGAGTATACTTTTCCTGATACATATATCTAGTTAGAAGAGCTATGTTTGCTCCTAAATCTTTAGGGCTACAATCACCGAGTTCTAACATTTTTTCTATATATTGTTTTTCGTTGAGTATTAAATCCATTATTCTTCGCCTTTCATTTTTACTTTTTTCATTGAGAAGTGTTCGCCGCAAAACTCTATATCACCGTCTGGATCCTTTACAGGAAACTGCGCATAACCATCTGTTCGAGAAAGAAGGTTATCAATAATAGTATCTCCGGACATCTCCCAGACGAAAGTTTTACCCTTTTTTGTGTTATATCCCAAATCAACCAGAATGTTACAAAGCTTTTCTGCGTCTGGAACATATTCTGCACACTCTGATTCAAAAGTCATTCCAATAGGAGTTAAAGAAGTATCTTCATACACAGAGCTATGGCGGCTCATTCTGTTTGCATAAGTTTTGTTATATTTATCATAGATACGTTTTATAAAAGCCTTATCCTTATTTGTGTAGGTGACATCTGACTTCAGAATAGAACTGTCAAACGGTACCTTACTTTCTTTTACATCAGCCAGTGTTTTCTCAATTTCCCAACAGAGTTCATTGACTACACAGGTTTCTGCATTGACTGGATAGAATTCTTTATAGAATTTAAGAAACTCTGCCTGTTCTTCAGTCAACTCTTGTGATGACAGCAGCTCTTCCAGCGGAATATTAAATCTGGACCTGCTCACGGCATCTGATGTTTTGATGTAGTCTTTGTATTCTTTCATAAGAGTAGGGTAGTTGTAGATGAAGAAGTACGGCTTCTTATCTGCACAAATTCTCTGATTGAATTCCTTCTTAGATATTTCTTCTGGTGTATCTGTTTCTTCTATACGGTTGTAGCTATTGTCATACCAATGTTTTGGCATAGGTTTAGCGATGATTCCTTTAGCTTTATCAATAGAGTTCTGTTGGAACAGCTGCCCACACAATATCCTGTAGTCTAAGACTTTATATTCCTCACTGTCTTTCGGGAACCTTGCCTGTAAGCATATCTGTGAAGTGATAACATTAGTAATAGGACCAATCGCATCACCGAAAGAACCTTTATTAGCTTGTATCATATCTGTCTCAGTCGGAACTACCTTGTTTCCTTTGCGCTGAATGCAGTAGATTGGCGGTAGGTTTTCTGTATGTTTTAATAAGATAGTATTGTTAGTAGTAAACATTAAGTCTCCCGACTTAACACCTTATGTTTCCATAAGGGCTAGACTATATCTTCATCTGTAGCTCTATCACCAAGATACAGATGCTCGGCACTTCCCTTGCGAGAATTTCACTCACAAGGTACTCTACTTGCTTCTTTACTTAAGTATTTCTCTTAAGCTATGCTTTCGATAGCCGTTGAACTTTTCTCATTATTGAGACTTAGCACAGTATTGTCTTTGGAAAAATAGTATGTGTGTTTATATATGTTACCTGTTTTTATATAATATGGGATTCTTCCTGCTAGACCTGCCGGAGATGAAGAAGAGTGCAGTTGTTCCAACACATATTCTGCGCATAACTGCATGTATGGAAAAGTTGCTATTACATTTTTGTCTTTATCTAACAAACATACTGGAATAGCTCTTCCATTCTGTCCTCCGGGACGAGATTGTTTTTCTTTTGAATATGCAGGATCAGCTTTGTACTTCTGACTTAGCGTGGTGTTTCCGTAGTTGGGATTTTTCTTGCCACTATAATCTAACGTCTGCGAAACATGTCTGCCAGCAGCGAGAGTATAGTCAACATTTTCTTTATGTGAACACCATTCTAAGTTATCTACACTGTTGTTTGTGCGGTCGTAGTCTTTATGATTTACTTCCGGTAAATTTAAAGGATTAGAGATAAATGCTTTTGCTACTAATCTATGAACACTGGCAACTGTTCTGTTTCCTGTTTTACCGACAGTAATGCACATGTACCATCTGAATTCATGCGTTGTTTTATTTCCTGATGATATTTCGCTCTACCACGATTATGAGTACTAAATATTTTTCCATCTTCACGAACTATGTAATCAATACCTTTTACATTTAAAATTCTTTCTTCTATTGTTCTCACCTTCTTTTTTATAATCTATTTTTCCAATAAGAGTTCCACTGTTAGCCCGGTACTTCCGGACACCTTACATTTGTAAGTTCACCGAGTTTTACATATACATCGCTGTATAAGGTGACAGAGTTTTATCACAATCAGCTCCATTGAGAGCTTCCTTAGTACTATCCCATTGAGTTTAACAACATGCATGTGTTATATATCTATACCAATAAGTCATATCAGGAGTCCCTACTATCTTAAGCTTACGCACATTGTATTTGCTTGTCATAGGTGCTCTGAAGCAGCAGACCTCGCTGACTCCTCGATCAAGCCAATGTTTATGCCAGCATTCCCCAGCGTGGAGTAATCCTGTGACCGGTAAACCAAAGATACTCTGCATCAAGCTATACGGATCCCCTCCAATGATGGCAAAGTTACCCCTCACTTTGAGTACACCAATCTTGGCCTGTCTGATTTTTTTCTTTATCATATTGTAGATTCTGTCTCTGATGTAAGGATCATGAATCATCTGTGGCTCAATCATGAGAGCGTTGATATATGGCTCTTCATCAATATAGGAATCTTCTGTAAGATTTGTTCCTCTCAGAAATAGGAGTGACTTCCTGTAATCTAATCCAAGGATTTCTTGAATTTCTTCTACTGTAGGACGGACCAATTCAGTTACTTCTTCCGGTGTAAGGTGGTAATTCTGCAGGAACTGGTAATTTGTGCTTCTGTACTCATCAAGTCTTGCAGGAGCAGTCTTGGCTATAGATATCTGATAATGATATTTTTTTACATTGGACCAGTAATCTTCGAAAGAAGAGTAGGAATCCCATAATTTAAGCATAGAAGTAGTAATAATCAGTTCAGACTCTCTGATATCTCTCATATCTCCCCAGGCATCTTTTATATAGAAGTTTTTCGCTATAGATTCCCCAAAAGCTAAGTAATCCATTGTGAAAACCATGCCCTTTGTCCATGGAAGTCCTCTGAGATTGCAGCCAGATAAAAAATCTTCTTCTTCGTCAAGCTCTCTTGCCCAACGGTAAGAGAGTGATGGAAGCATGATTCCGTAACCGTCTGATTCCGTAAGCTCTATTTCTTGATCCTTGAGGAACTCTACTATTGGTTCATCAGACTGAGAGTCATCTACACGAATAATGTCTTCTGTGAAATGAGTAATACAATCAGGAACGACTATGATCCTTTCGGCATACTTACTGGAATACTACCAGAACAGATCAGTGCCTGGTACGCTTCAAGTTTAGCTGGCACAAATTTTTTGTTCTAGGTTCCTGCCGCAACAGAGACGCTCATAGAGCTGGGGATATAGCCTTTCAGAGACATAAACAATAGTAGAATTCTTTATGCCCCCGTTGGTGCCTAGGAGTCTGTGATATTTTATTCCATTGATAGAAAAGCCTTTATTGGCTCTGTCATAATCAGACATTTTATCAATGATCAGACACATGTAATCTGGAACAAATTGAAGATTATAGAATCTTTTATAGAGATTTGCTATGAGAGTATCTTTCTTAGAAGAATCAGATTTTTTGAGACGCTTGATTTCTTTCTTTATATAAGAAGCTTCTTCTTCTCTGGCTTCACTGGTGTCTCCGTTGAGTTCATCAATGAATCTGAGAATCTGGCTATCAGACAGAGAAATAATGTCTTCTGTGTTTAGAGCTTCCTCTAATGGATATTCTAGCTTCCAGCGTGATCTGCGAAGACGTTCACTGTGGAGCTTGAATAAGTATCTTTTACATTTTTTCTGCTTTGCTATTGTAATCATTCCTTTCTTTAACTTATGCGAGCCATGAGGGTCTTATAGTTTTCTCTCACTCGCTTCGCTCATTCGTTCAACTTCGAATAATATTTTTTCTACTTAATAAAAAAGGTACAAATATTTTTTTATATATAAAGATATATGTACAATTTTTATTTTGGTGGAAACTTTTCACCAACAAAAACAATCAACGTCTGAACGCAAAATTTTTCAGAAGCAGCTGCTTTAGGCGAGGCGCTTAACCGCCGAGTGTAGAAAGTAGCGCTGAAAAAACTTTCATGTGTTCAGACCTCAGGCTTCGCCTTTCGCTCTATTGCAACCTGACAGCGGTGTTATTTCTTCTGTTGACAGATTCCTAGATATATGAGAACATATTCTCAATCAGAAGTATTCTTGCTCACCTTGATGGGAGCCTTTTAGTCCCAGTGACCTTGATGGCACAGCTAAAAATTAGCCCGGAATGCTTATGTTACAAAAAAATAGAAAAATCCAACTGAGCCATTTTTGAAAAATAAGGCATAAACCAAGGGGATAGTTTACTCTTTTTTATTTGTTTCAGAATCACTTGCATATTGATTTCCTGATCTGCATATGCTATAATGCCAGTAGGCAAAAAAGATATGACTATGTTCCATGTGGACAAAGAACGAGCCCCCGGATGTACCGCTAATACATTCGAGGCTCTTCTCTTTTTATTTCAGTGGTTGAGCGTCCACTAGGCTATTTGTTGTCCCTGTCGTGTCTGTCTAACCATTTGCAGATGAGATGGCAAGTCACACCTGCCGCAACAGTCACTAAAAAAGATATGACTATTTCCATATGTTCACCTCCTCCCGTTGCCGGGTATCGGTTGGACAACACTGTAAGTATAACATATCTCTTGTCATTCTGGAAGTACAAACGGTTCTTAAAAGTTCATAAAATAATACTGGGGTTATTCGAGTATATCATCCTAGAATCATCTGCTCTGTTCCAGACAAGTATTTTATCACTGAACCTTGCAGACTGCTTTCTTGTTCTGTATACTCAAATAAACCCAGTATTTTAAGGGTAACTTTTTCTTCTCAACATTGATTAAAATCTGCACCTTAATTTTTATGTATAATATTAGAATGTACACTTAATAAATATCACTAACAGTATTACAATTATAACAACTACACTTGTTACAATCATTGTTGTTTTCTTCTTTTTTCTTTCCGCTTCTTCTCTTAATTGTTCTTGTTGTATTTGAAATGATCTATCTCTTTCTTCCTGTTCCTGTCGTGCTTTTTTCTCTTCATATTCTCTTTTGGCACGATACATTGCTTCTTCCTCAGCCTGCTTAGCACGATATATTTCTTCTTTTTCTTTCTGTAGTTCCTGTTCTTTTTTAGCAATGAGAACATCCATCTTTTCCGGAATAAGATAACTTATTTGACTTCTCCGGCTATTGTTACAAAAAGGACATATCTCATTATCAGCTGTTTATCCTGCCACACGTACATCCCCAGAAGTCTTGACCTTCTTCATAGAAATATCGAACATAATTTACATTGTTAAAATACTTTTCCAATTCTTTCTTAACCTTACCGACAACTTCTTCTGGAACCTGAATTTGTTTCTGCGAAATTTTACATGTGACGCCATTAGTAGCATCCCAGATTTCTCCGTCACCAAACACCACTTTTTCCAACTGTACGGAAAAATATCTAGCATCTGCTGGCAACGAAATAGGGATTCTATTGCCGTATAATTCGCCAGAACTCATTTTCATATCCTGATAAATAAATCGTTCCTTTTCCAGTGTAACAGCCTCACCTGCAATATTAGCCGCACGTAATCTTACAAATATTGCTACAATCGTTCCTTTTGAATAGTTGATAAATTTTATACGTCCTAACATATTTTTATCAACAGAATCTTGTAACAAAGCAATTTCATCTATACTTACAGGTGCATCTACAATTCCTATACTCGGTCTATAACATTGTATTTTATTAAAGTATTCCATACGCATCACCATTTATAGCCACAGTTATTGCACTTGTAGCTTTTCCTTATATTACTACTAAAGATACCAAACATAGCACCGCCTACAGCTTTTGAACCTAAAGAAATCTTAGTTACATTCTCTGAGCCGCAAGTAGGACAATGAGGAACATTCCTTGCAGGCGCAGAATATGTCGGTGCAGAATATGCAGGAGTAGTGTTTGTAGCTGTCTGCTCCATTGGAACTCCGTAAATCCATTCATCATCACGACCACAGAAACATTCTACAGACTCATATAATTTATATCTGATAGATAATCTTTGAAGTTCATTCTTTCTAAATTTCATTATCATGTGACACTCTGGACATTCTGCAAATATCCAGCCATCTTCTTCTTTTACATAATCCATAAAAATATCTCTCCTTTTTCTTTATACTTTGCACATTTTGTTCCTCCTTAGAAATAATTATAGTTATCTTTCTGACTATAGTCAACAATATAACTATCATTTATCCTTATTTTATCTTACTGAAAGGGGAACTAACGTTGATAGAATACAGTCCGTTCTGGAATACTCTTAAAAATTCAACTGAATCAACTTATACGCTGATTACTCAATATCATGTTTCCAGTGCTACTATTGACAAGTTACGCAAGAATAAACCTATGAACACTACAACGTTAAATGACCTCTGTCGTATCTTCGACTGCCAGATACAGGACATCTGCCAGTACATTCCCTCAAACAAAGACCAACACTTGTAAGTCTGCATTGCAGGCTTTTTTCTTGCCTTGTAAAGTTCCATAACTTTTAAGTATTGACACTTGTTGCAATACAACGTAAAATAGCAGTATACAGAGGTGTCATAACTTAGTGTCGCTAACGAAAGGGGAAAATGAACATGATTTACGGATATTGTAGAGTATCAACCAAGGGGCAAGCCAAAGACGGAAATTCTCTTGATGCTCAGGAACAGGAAATTCTTTCAAGGTACAGTGATGCTCATGTTTACAAGGAAGCATACACAGGAACTACTACTGATAGACCTGTATTCAATGAAGTTATCCAACAAATGCAGGAAAATGATATGCTTGTAGTAAGTAAACTGGACAGGCTTGCAAGGAACACAGAAGAAGGAATCAAGATAGTAAAGAATCTGTTTCTAAAAAAGTGTTCTGTCCATGTTCTCAACGTTGGCTTGCTGGAAGATACAGCTATGGGACAGTTCTTCATAACTACTCTCCTAGCAGTAGCAGAACTTGAAAGGAATCAGATTATTGAACGCTGTCAGACTGGAAAAGCCATTGCACGACAAAACCCGGATTTCACCGAAGGCAGACCAAAAAAGTACTCCCGGCAGCAGGTGCAACACGCTTTAGACCTGTTAGAATCTCATTCCTATAAACAAGTCGAACAAATGACAGGAATCAGCAAATCAACGCTTATCAGAGCCAAGAAAGCCCTCAAATGAGAGGGCTTTTCAACTCAGCAATCATACAAGCTGTACCCTGCGGTACATTCCTTGAAAATTCTTCTGCATCTTCATAATTTCCGAAATGTCTTTCATTAATGATCTGAGACTCAAAAGCATCAATCTTTACGACAATCACTGTATAATATTTCATATGTAATCTTCCTCCCAGTTTATAGTTATAGTTGTCTCATTATAAACAACGGTCATTTCATACTCATTGCACGTACAGTTCTCTGTTACGTCTAACTTCATATTGTTATCACCAAACTCAAGAACTACTGAATCTTCACCTTTATAGATGTTTTCTATCACAGTAGTAAAAGTACAGTTTAAACCTACACTTTTAATTGTTACACTTACTCTTTTTTCAATAGACCATAATTCATACAGTTTTTCTAACATATGTATCTCCTATTCTTCGATAAATAAACAGTGCATCATCTGTAAGCAACTTCTGACCCCGGCTTTAAAAGCATTTGCTTCTACTGTAGAAGAAAGTTCAAAAATTGTATCTTCTGTAGGATTCTGAATAGCTTTTTTCATGGCTTCTATCACCTCCGGCTCATGTCCAGAATTGCACCAATTATCAAAGAGTAAATAAATAATAGCTTCTTTCATTCCATGATTCCTCCTGTATTATCAAGCTGATTCCATAGCTGTACTGCTGTCTTGAAACCTACATCAAATGCCTGACGTTCATTGTTCTCACAGTAAGCCCTGATTTCCTGCTGTTCCTCTGCTGTCAGCTTCTCAATAGCTTCTGGCAATCCTGCTGTACATCTGTTTCCTGTCCACAAGCTGAACAGTACTTGCAACACATCCATAGCCTCACCCCCTTAATATCCAATGGATTATCATTGCCAGCGGCGGCACTGTCAGAATCATAAACATTGATATTCCGTAAAGCACCTGTGCCAGCTTGTGTTTAATATATTTTCTCAGTTGTCGTTTGAACAGCTCTAGCCACTGTTCATAAGTCATTAATCTATTCATAGGCTATTCGTTACCCCTTTATCTCTGTAAGCCCTGTTATCACATCATCATAACGGCTGTCTGTATTCTGAGAATCAAATGTAATAATTACAGGTGTACCGTCTGGAAGTTCTGCATCATAGCCCCACTCTTCACCTTCAGAATCAACTACTGACTGAATATCAGAATAATAAATACCTGTATCAAGATAGGTTGTCTCTGCTATGGGAGCAGTTACAGCCAGTGCTGAAAGAATAGCTTTAATCATTGCATATTTAATCATGTTCTCACCTTTCAGCGGTTAACCTCCACCGCAAGGATGAATATTTATTTAACATATAATCTTCTGTACTGGCTGATTCTCTGATACTCTGCAAGGCTTCCTAAGTCTGCCTCAAGTCTCTTTGTGTCAACTGTTCTTCTTTCACAGGTGGAAAGTTTGATTGTAAAATCATTGCCTGTCTCTGTCAGCTTTTCATTAGCATCCATATAGCCGATGATTTCATATTCAAGACTTTTAACCTCTGCATCAATCTGTTCTTTCATGGCTTTCATGCTTCTGTAATCTGCTACGACTCTCTCTAATTCTTTCATTGTTCTACACATATCTTTGTCCTCCTGATTTGTTGCAACCCTTCAAGCATCTTCCTGACTATTGTTACTGTACTGTTCACTCACAGGTATATGGCTTGAAGTTTGTGGACGCTTTCGGCTGTTCCGGTTGCTTCTGTGTTGTTTCATTTGATGGCTTTATTGTACACTATTGTGTACTTATAGTCAATTGTCAATTGTACACAAAAGTATACTTATTGTTTTTGATATTTTACACAAAAGTGTACAATATTCTCAATTGACATTCAGAACACTATCGTGTACTATATAAATATGGAGGTGATTACATGGCAGAGCGTGAAAAACAATATAAAGGAATCATTAGTTATGAAAAATTATGGAATCTTATGCAAACAAAAAATATAAAAAAAAGAGACTTGAGAGAGACTTATAAAATTTCTCCTACTATTATTAGTAGACTTAGCAACAACGCAAACGTAGCTGTAGACACTATCATGTATCTTTGTGAAATCTTAAACTGTCAGCCCAGTGATATTATGGAATACATCCCGCCGGAATCAGTTTAAGCCTAAGTACACATTAGTATACAATCATTACAATAAAACAAGTATATTTTTGTGTACTTTTATTCTTGTTTGTAAGTACACTTTAGTGTACAATATGAGTATCAAATAAAGAAAGAAGGTACTCATATGAAGAAACTTACAAACTATCAGAGAACGGCACAGTACTTAAACAAAGTATTCAAACTTATCAATGAAGAATACTTCAACAATGAACTGGAAGTACCAACAATAACTATACAGAGTACTGTAGGTGCTTATGGTCACGTATCAGTCAACAAAGTATGGCACAATGATACAGTAGCAACACACGAACTTAATCTATCTGCTGATTATCTCAACAGACCGATTGAAAATATAGTTGCTACACTGATACATGAAGGTTGTCACTTGTACGCATTACAGAATAATATCAAAGATACATCTAACAGAGGTATCTACCACAACAAGAGATTTAAAGCATTAGCCGAAGAAAGAGGTTTACAGATTAGCAGGCACGAAACTTATGGCTGGACAATCACAGAGCCTACAGAAAAGACCTTAGACTTCTGCATTATAAATCAGTTGGAAGATATACAAATTGTCAGGCAGACAGCTTACAGCATAGGAATCTCCGGCGGCAAAGCTGGCTCAGGTTCAGCACCTATAGCAAGACCAAAGAAGCCCAGCAGTACAAGAAAATACATTTGCCCTTGTTGCGGAAACTCTTTCAGAGCCACAAAAACATTAAGGTACTCTGTATGGATTGCAATGTTCAGTTTGAGGAGGTACGGTAGTATGTTTTTAACAGCAGTTATTCTTATATTATTTTTCAGTCTGTCAGATTTAGCAAAATGGATGAATCAGAACGGGGCTACAGATAAACAGAAACTCTTTGTCTTTGGCGGTATATTTGTTCTTATAGTAGTAATCGTTAATCTACTCGCCATTGCAGGCGCATCATAAGAGAGGTGGACAACCTCTCTTTTTTTTGTATCAAACTAGGGGTACTTATGCCCTGAGAGGGTTTATAAATCTGGAAAAACTGTGTATGCTGGTCTGTTTCGATACCGAGTCCAAAAATAAGTCGATAAAACTATATTATATTTCTGTGCTTTTCTACTCCAAATTTATTTTTTCTTTTATACTCTACGGTTCCAGATTCTCGGTTCCGTCTGCATAAGTTAGATACGTTAAACTTATGTGAATTCTTTATCTGTACTATTTTTATCATTTTCGAACATTTTAATTTTTTTAAATTTTCTTTTTATTGCAACAAAATAAAAAAATTAAAATT